>Ga0272441_10006429_pt1 | contig 19700 bp, 21 predicted proteins | sample SSMProp6N_FD_193582 | JGI IMG/M metagenome (GOLD analysis project Ga0272441, IMG submission 193582) | Marine sediment archaeal communities from Little Sippewissett salt marsh, Falmouth, MA, United States - SSM-Prop-6N | ecosystem: Environmental > Aquatic > Marine > Wetlands > Sediment ... | reverse complement strand
ACCATTATTTTTCTACGCATATTCTTCCTTCGCTTCTTGTTTTTCTTTCTCTGCTTCAGCCAGAATTCTATCAACTCGATCCAGGAGCGTATCTTTATCGAATGGTTTCATTATATAGTCTGCAAGCCCTTCCTCAAGTAATACCTGTTTTCTCTTCTCTGATATCTCCAGAACGCTCATAAAAGCCACTTTAATACCAGGTGATTTCTTGTTAATCCTGTTGAAAACATCCCAACCGCTCATACCTGGCATCATAATATCTAACAACACGAGATCTACTTCTTCTTCCTCAAGTTTCCTCAGACATTCTTCACCACTTCGTGCTGTGACAACATTATAACCACCAAGTTCTAGAACAGTTCTTGTAAGATCAACTATATCTGGTTCGTTATCAACAACCATTATTTTTTTCATATTATCATCTCACCATTTCCCAGTTATAACTTGGATTATTTAATAATCATATATCAGGAACCAGTTCTTAAAGGTTAATGCATCATTATTTTTATGGACTGGGTGGGATTTGAACCCACGGCCTCCACCTTGCGAAGGTGGCGATCTTCCACTGATCTACCAGCCCATTGATTAATTAGGTGTAAAGAAAAGAATATATTTGACAATTTCTACCATAACAAAACATTCTATTTTGATTTATTCTTAGCTGCTTTAAGAGCTTCAACAACAGCTAGTTTCTCACCCATCATAAATTTCTCAAGAGAGCCGCCACCAGTACTAATATGAGATATCTTATTATCAAGACCTAGCTGTTCAACTGCTGCAACAGTATGACCACCACCCACTATAGAGAAAACATCAGAATTTGCAACATAAGTAAAAATCTCCCGGGTTCCTTTCATGAACTCTGGTTTTTCAAAAACACCACAAGGCCCAGACAAAAAAACTGTTTTAGCATCTGCTATTATATTTTTGAAGTTCCCAATAGACTTCTCGCCGATATCATATAAGTTATAATTAATCGGTAAATCTGATACATCTATCTCATCTCTATTTGTATTATGCTGAAAAGCAAAATCAGTTGGTAAATATATGCTGTCTTTATATTTACTAAGAAGTTTTTTGATTTCTTCATAATTCTCAGATGTTCCTTCTTTAGACAACATCTCCTCATTACTAGATCCTAAATCAAATCCTTCTGCTTTTAGAAACGCGTTAGCTGGTAAACCTGTTAATATTATTTTATCCGCTGTTTTATTATCAAGTAACCTTTCTATTGTAACTATTACATCTGAAAACTTAGCACCCCCAAAAAGAAAAACTGAAGGTTTCTCAGGATTTGCAACTATTTTTGCAAGAGTCTTTAGTTCCTTTTCCATAAGACGACCAGCACAAGATGGCAACACCGCTGTGAAACCAATAAGTGAACATTGCGCTCTATGCGCCGCTGCAAATGCATCGTTTACAAATAAATCTGCGAGAGGATATAGACTTTGAACTAGCTCTGATTTAGCATGTTCCTCCGCGGTCTTTTTATCTGTTTCTCCATCATATTTTCTAACATTATCAAGAAATAATATGTCACCTTTTTGCATGTTTTTTATCATATTCTTTGCTTTTTCACCGTATATATCATCGACAAAATTTACAGATGTTCCAAGTATTTCTTGTAATGCATGGGCATGTTTCTCTAGGTTGATAAAATCCCAACTACCCTGTCGCCCCTGATGCGCTATCACAACAGTTTTTGCGTTTTTTTCTATAAGCTCTTTTATCGTTGGTAAAGCCCTTTTTATACGAGTTGTATCTATTATATCCAGAGTATTCTTATCAAGCGGTAGATTAAAATCTACTCTCAATAAAACAGTTTTATTTTCAAGATCGAAATCATCAAGTGTATTATATTCCTCCATAAACTAAATCCTCCCTAGAAACCGATATTAAAAATTGTTATTTAAACATATAGTTTTTACACAGTTTTCACTATCTCAAGATCACTTATAGGTTTAGAATTATTTACATGGATATAGTTTATGAGATCAACAAGTCTACATGAGTAACCCCACTCGTTATCATACCAAGAGAGTATCTTAACCAAGTTTCCTTTTTCCCCATTGACCTTTGTACTCATACCATCTATTATAGCAGAATGCGGGTTACCAACAATATCAACTGATACAAGCGGCTCCTCCGTATATTGCATAATCCCTCTAAGTTTACCCTCTGAAGCATTTCTTAAGGCTGCGTTAACCTCATCTGTTGTTACCTGTTTTTTCAAAATACATGTAAAATCTGTTAACGATCCATCAGGCGTTGGAACTCTTACTGCCATTCCATCTATTCTATCCTTAAGCTCTGGTATAACTAATGTTACTGCTTTTGCTGCACCAGTTGTGGTAGGGATGATAGAAACCCCTGCAGCTCTAGCTCTTCTCAGGTCTTTATGGGGAAAATCAAGGATACGTTGATCACCAGTGTATGAGTGTATTGTAGTCATGAACCCTTGTTCTATCCCAAAAGCATCGTTTAATACTTTTACTGGTGGTGCCAAACTATTAGTTGTACATGATGCATTTGATATTATGTTATGCTGATTTGCATCGTAAAGATGTTCATTTACACCGAGTACAACTGTTATATCTGGATCTTTTGCAGGTGCAGATATAATTACCTTTTTTGCTCCTGCTCCAAGGTGTTTTGATGCGTCTTCCCTTTTACGGAAAAGACCCGTGGATTCAACTACGACATCAATGTCTAACTTTTTCCACGGTAATTTCAAAGGATTTACCTGTGAGAAGAATTTAATACTTTTACCATTGACTTCTATCTCATCATCTTTTGCCTCTATGTTTCCATCAAATTTACCATAGATTGAATCGTATTTTAGAAGATGTGCAAGCGTCTTGGTGTTACCAAGATCATTTATTGCTATAATTTCGAATTTTTTACCATATAGAGAGTGCCCTAATGATGCACGTAAGGTATTTCGCCCTATCCTACCAAAACCGTTTATAGCTGCTCTAATCATCCCTTCCACATTTTAACATATGATAGTTTTTCTATATAAGATTTCCTACAAGATAGTTAGATGAAGCATCTGTTATTTCCACTGGTACAATATCTCCCAGCCTTATTTTTTCTTTTATTACCACGGGTTTATAGTTCTCAGATCTACCAATCATTGTGTTTACTTTTCCTTTCTTAGTTACTAGGATTTTGTATTTCTTTCCAATATGTTCAAGGTTTTTGTCCTTTGAAATATTTCTGCATATGTCTGTTAATTTTTTTGATCTGTTTTTAACAAGATTTGTTGGTACACGTCCTTTCATTGTTTTTGCTTTTGTATATGGACGCGCTGAATATCTAGTGATATTTGTAATATCTGGTTTTACTTTTTCAAGTAAATCAATTGTGTGCTGAAATTGTTTTTCTGTTTCAGTTGGAAAACCAACTATGATATCTGTGGAAATTGTTATATCGGGATATTTTTCTCTGAATTTATTAATTATTTCTAAAAAATCCTTTATTGAGTATTTTCTATCCATTTTTTCCAGTATGTCGTTGTCTCCTGATTGAACTGGTAAATGTAAAAACTTGTAAACCTTTGATTCTTCATATCCCTCAACTATTTTATTCAAATTTTTCATAGCAGTGTATGGGTTCATCATTCCAACTCTAACTCTATATGTACCTTCTATTTTGCAAACCTCTCTTAAGAGATCGCCTAGGTTATTTTTATTATCTAATCCATATGAGGCAGTATCCTGTGCGGTGAGTTGTATTTCTTTACACCCCTGCTTTATAGCTGAGCAAATATCCTGTGTTATTTCCTCTAAAGGATAGCTTTTAAGTTTCCCCCTTGCAAGAGATGTAATACAATATGCACAGGAGAAATTACATCCCTCTGAAATTAATATCGGAGCAGTTAAGTCTTCGTAATATTTCGTAAATAATGTTTTATTATCCTCTGAAAAAGAATTTTTCTCCTCTTTCAATATCTGGACGATGTTATGTGTATACTGTGGAGGTATCAGCTTTGTATCTGGTAATATGGATTTGATTAAATCTGATTGGACTGAGGCCATACAACCTGCGACAATTATTTTTTTACCAGTCTTTTTAAAAACTTTAAGACGTGACAACATACGCTGCTCTGTTGTACCTATAACCGTGCATGTTAGTAAAATTAAAACATCCGCTTCATTAATATCACTAGTTAACTCATGGTTGCTTTCTTTTATTAAACCTCTTATTAAACTAGCATCGCTTTTATTCGCGGTACAACCATATACTTCCAAATAAATTTTCATAAGTTAAAACTGTTAAGACAACATTCTCTATTTAACTGCTTCTTTTATCCGTTTTAAAACAAAATCTTTATCCAAATTTGAAAGGAAATACCCTGCTCGTGGACCTTTTTCCTGCCCAAGTATTATCTGATAAATAGTTTTGAAAGCTGTTTTTATATGAAGTTTCCGCTCCTCTGATACTTTGTATATCGCATTATGTATACCCTCCGCGTTCCAATTTGTAGATGACAATGTTTCATTGAGTTACATGAGAAATTTTTTCTGCTCCCCTGTTAATTTTAATCTAGGAAGCTGTTTTTTAACTTTGAATTTTATCATATCTGGAGCATGTTTCTCAAGCCAGTATTTTGCGTGTTCAGTTCGTTGTTTAAGGTGCTCCTCATCTTCTTTACTCAGTTTCTCAGGTATTTGATTTGTTCTAACTAGGATTTTTTTCATATTGTTCCATGTTTCACCTATTTGAACAACTGTAACTAGATGCTTATATGGTAGTTGAAATGGCATTTTTTTAGGAACATGATATGGCTGTGAAAGCTCATAGGTTTTCTCCAAATCCTTCATACCCTTAATCTCTTCTTCTTTTCCAAAGTATACTCTCTCAAGTTTATCATATTCATCTACAAGATTCAACAAGCCCAATCCTGAGTCAAAAGTCATATGTTTATTTGGCTGATTATTCATCAATAAAAACCTTAGTACCTCAGGTGGTGTCATATTTAACATTTCCTCAGAGCTAAGCGCTGTTCCTTTTGAACTATGCATAGCACCCTTGCCTTTGAGTAATATGAACTCGTAAACAGTATATTTTGGTGCAGGGTAACTATAAATTTCTTCACATATTTTTTCACCAGTATCTCTGGCTCCTCCAACAGTTCCAAGGTCTTTTCCAAAGGGTTCAAATGTTACACTGAGAATTTTCCATCTAGCGGGCCAGTCAACACGCCATGGTAGTTTGCCTACTCCACCTTTTCGTATGTCTACTTCACCTTCATATCCACATTCACATTTGTACTCTATTATTGGGTAATCATATAGAATTGGTTTCGCAGTTGTTATTTTATTACATTTTTCACAACGTATGTTAAAAGGTAACCAATTCTTTGGGAGATGTCTTTTAGATATTTTCTCTATAATGTCTCTTATTCTATCTGTGTTATCTAAAGCTATTTGAATCGCTTTGTTATAATCACCGTTTTTATACATCTCATTAGCACGATACACACGTGGTTTAACACCGATTTCCTCAAGTGAGTTTAAAAAAGAAATTAGATAATGATCAGCGTAGCTTTTATGCTCACCACATGGACACGGTATCTCAGAAATAGGCATTCCAACATATTTCTCATATGACTTGGGTAAATATGGATATACTTTCCTAAGGTGATCATAATCATCTGCTACATAAATTAACTCAGCTTTTCCACCTTTGTTAACTAAACATCTATAGACCGCGTCAGTAGTAAGTATCTCCCTCATATTACCAATATGTATAGGGCCTGAAGGAGTGATACCTGTAGCTAAAACATGTTTTCTATCTTCTTTGATTAACTCATCTGCTAAAACATCTGCCCAGTGCATAGTAGAACCCTCTAATCACAAGAACTTATAAGATTATTATATCAACCTTGCTCTTATAAGTGCCCTTAATGGTACATCATTTATCTTATCCATAGGTGTTTTATTTAAAACAGATAAACAGAGCACAGGGCTACCTTTCTCTTCTTTCACAGCTTTTATAGCACCTTTAAAAGTATTACCCGTTCCAACTACATCATCCACTATTACAACTTTTTTACCTTTAACACTAGCATAATTTGAAGAAAAAGCCCCAGATTTTTCATAATGTGGTCTAAAAATCGCTAATTCCAAACCAATACTATCAGCAACAAAAGTAGCATAAGGTATACCATTTATTGCGATACCTAAAACAGTATCTACTTCTTTACAATCCTCTAATATAATATCACAGAGGGCATCTGAAATAAAACTAATTCTTGAAGGATATACGCCTATAGAGCGCCAACCTGCTTTGATATCGCCACCACTTGGTTTTTTCTCTTTACCTTTACTAAGAAGCCATTTAGCTGTTTCTTTAGAAACATTTAACTCATCAGCGATTTCATGCTCGGTAAGGCCACCCTCTTTATACTTCAATGCTTTTTTAATGAGCCCCTCTATTTCCTTCATACAATTTCACCTTGAAATTAGGTATATAAACTCAATATTTAGATGTTTTCCCATAATAAAATATTTGATAGTAAAACCTAAATATCAAAAAAGTATGCTACTCTTACAGAATTTAATATTTGAGGGCTAAAACTATGGCTAAACAAAAAAAAGGTGAAGGCTTTCATTCTGCAGCTGGACTTATTCGTTATTTTGATGCAGAAGAAAAAACATCATTACGTATACCACCATGGTTTGTAATAGTGATGTGCATAGCTACAATAATAATAGTATCGGCAATCCATATAATAATAAAACTTGACTGAAATTTAGTTTTTCTTTAACTTTTTCATTGTTAGTTCCTTAGCTTTCTTTAGCGCTTCCCTTATTCTACTTTTATTAGGACCGCCACATTGGGTCATCTTTGGTCGTCCACCACCACTTCCACCTAGGATTTTACCAATTTCAGGTGCAATCTCTCTTAGATCTATATCTATATTCTCGGAGACCATGGATACAAGTTTATTACCATCATAAATATGAGCTATATAGTTATCCTCTTCAGTTATCGCACCAGCAGTAGCCGCTCCCTCTGAAGACGTCTCCCCTAAGACAATTTTTATTTTAGTACCCGGTATCGTCTCAGCTTTATCAATCAAATCTTTAACTTCTTCATTAGATATTTTCTTTTTATTTTTCTGAGATTTCTTCCATTCCTGGAAAAGATGTTTACATGCTTCTATTAAATCTTTTAATGTTTTTTTCTCAAATTTTTTTGTTTCTTTTAAAAAACGTTTTATTGTTTTATCAAGTTGATCAACTGGCACTGAAAATATTTTTGAAACCTCTTTTAACTGCTCAGAAACATTATCATGGTTTTTAATTTCATAACGAAGTCTAAGAACATCAATTATTTGGTTATAGAGCTCTTTTTCCTCTTTTTGATATGCATCTGCCATTTTACCAGCTGCAAAAATAACTCTATTTACACCATCTTGTATCCTTTCAATTTTAATTATCCTAATTTTTTCTACTTCTTCTGTATTGTTAAGATGTGTACCGCCGCATGCTTCCACGTCTATACCTGGTATGTTCAAGACTCTAATACAGTTGCCAGGTGGTACTCCTCCTTGATAAAGCCTGAAACCAAATGTTTTCTCAGCAGTATTTCTATCTAATATTTTTTTCTCAACTTTGACACTTTGTTTGATGAAATTGTTTGCTAGTTGTTCTATTTGTTTTTGTTCTTCGTCAGTTACTGATTTATAATGTGAAAAATCAAAACGTGCCTCCTCTAAACCTAACTGTGAGCCAGCCTGCCAAATATGTTCCCCTAATAGTTGCCTAAGAGCACCATTTACTAGATGTGTGCCTGTATGATGTTTCATAAGTGTATATCGATAACCCCAGTCTATGAGTCCATGTACTTTATCACCTATGTTTAAACTCCCATCTATTAGATGAATTATTGATTCTCCTTCTTTGCTAACTTGTTTAACCTCAATGTTATTTAATCTCCCAATATCGCCTGGTTGTCCACCCCCTTCGGGGTAAAAAGCGGTTTTATCTAGAACGACTTCAGTTCCATTTTTTGTTTTATTTTTCCAAAGAACTTCTGCATCGAAATCCTGAGTGTAATGATCTTTGTAATAGAGTTTTTCTGTGAATGGTAGTTTAGATTTTGTTTCCTCCTCTTTTTCTTCTTTTTTTTCATGTGAATGCAGCTCAGCGATCATAGAATCAAAATTTTTAGGTATCTCAACTTTTACCCCCTCTTTTTTAGCTATGCTCTTTACGATATTGGGTGACATACCATGAGTATCATATAATTTTATGAGCTCATTTGTATTAATCTTTCTTTTTTCCTTTATTATTCTTTTAACTAGATTTTCTCCCTTTGAGAGAGTTTCATAATATCTTTTTGTTTCTACTTCAAGTATTTCTTTAACCTGTTTTTTATTAGTTTTTAATGATGGGAAATCTCTTTCAAGATGTTCTATCTGCATGATGACAATTTTTTTTAGAGTAATTTCCAAATCTAATTTCTCTATAAAACGAAGCGCTCTTCTAATCATCAAACGAGCTAAATAACCAGCTTTAACATTTGATGGAACAATTCCATCACCAAGCATGAAAGCTAGACATTTTGAATGATCTGCAAGCGAGTAAATACTAATCATATCTGTCTTGTTTGTTGCATTTTCTTTTAAAAATTTAATTATATCTGGAAAAACCGTATCATAAACTGTTTCTGTGCCCTGGGTTATCCACGAGATACGTTCAAGCCCATAACCCGTGTCAACAATATTTAACGGGTTAGGTGAATAATTTTCCCCCTCGATCTTAAAACTACCTTTTTCATCTTCTCTCATATTCATAAAAACAAGAGTTGCTATTTCTAGCCCCCCTGCAAGAACCTCTAGACAGGGACCAGCATTCCCACCGCCAAACCATAGTTGTTCCTTGTAGTTTATTGCCTCACGCGGTATACCAATATAGTTTACAAAATAATCATCACAAAAACGTACAGTGTCCTCTTTGAAATATATCTCATCAACTTGCTTGTTAAAGGCATGATGCCCCATCATTTCAAACATTGTTAAATGTCGTCCACTCAAACCAACACTCTCAAGATCATTTAATCTGATGCATGGCTGAGATATAACAAGGGGATTTGCTGGTGGTGGTACCTCACCTGAAGTTACATGAGGCTGAAAATCAGCGATAGATGCAATGGTAAGATATATGTCCCCCCTCCACCTTGCTACTACAGGACAACGTTCACCTGTTTCAGGATAAAAGAGCCTTGAATGTTTATTTTTTTCAAAAAAACTCAGAAAACTTTCACGCACTTCTGCAAGTGACATTGGTTTTTTACCATAAGGTTTACCTATGAAACTAAATGGGACGCAGGGTTGATCGCCGCATAGTTCTTCATCCTTTTTTAAAGTCCAAAAATAGTCTCCGCATTTTGAACATTTTTTACGTATGTATCCATTTTTATGAAAGAATTTGAGATCACATTCTTTTTCAAGGAAAGAAGACATTTTTTTCTCACTACTTTTGAACCGGAATATAACGATGGTATAAAAATATTAATTGATTTATGTTCCGGTTCTTTACCAGTAGTTTTTTAAGCGTATTTAATCAATGGTAATTGCCCAAGATATCGATCATACATATATGGTATTTGGATACCAATGAAGAAAGGCAGATGCTTTGTGTATGGGAACCATTTCCAGACTGAGAAATGAAATGTGGGCAAACGAGCATAACGAAAAGCTTCTTCAGCAGTTACCCACCCATCATTATTAATATCTGCTATACCATCAAAACCTTGCATCAAGAAAAATGAAAAAATACCTGTGCCTAATTTTACATCTCCACTCACGGGGCATAAAATACGTTTACCACCAGCAGCTAAAAGTATTCTACCTGTTTGAACCAATGCTTTCATTCTACCTGAATAACAGGTATCCATTATCAGAGCCATATGTTTAGATTCAAGTTCATCAAGCCATGAATCTAGTTCTTTATCTGTAATTTTGTCATCTGAAAATAAATTATCATAAATATCATATGGAAAAGAGTATGTATTGCCATATCTCCTTTTTAATATCGGTACTTTCCAGCTATGCCCTGAGAAATAATATAATACTACATCATTTTCATCTTCTTTTTCATCTAACCATCCTGTTATCGCATTTTTAATATCCTGTTTCGTTGCATTTTCGTTTAACAATAATTTAACGTTATCTTCACTCCAATTGTATTGTATTAATTGATTATAAAATGCTATTGCTCCGTCATCTATTGCATCTTCTTCGTATTCCTGGCTAAATGTTTCGTTGAATTCTTCAACAGCAATTATCAAAGCATAGTATTCAACTGGATTTTCAGATTGTTTTTCCAAATTATTCTCTATTTTTTTAGATGAAACTGTTATGATAGTAATATTTGAGATCATTAATACTATAATTATAGCTAAAATAGATGCTCTTTTATTATTCATTATCACACGATCCCTCAATCGAATATTCATAATATTTTTCTCACCTCAAGTATATATATTTTATAGCTCAATCATCGAATGATTAAATATTACTACGCTAAAGTTTATAAATAATATACTTATGAATAGCTTAAATATGATTCTAGCAGTCTCTGATCTAACTCAGATTGGTTTATATATCCTCTATATACTTGTCCCTTTACTAGTTTTATATGTTGGTTATCTTATTTTGACTAAAGCATTTAGATATATGGGTTTTTCTTCCTTGGAGGCTATAATAATTGTTTTTATATCATTTATTTTTGGTTTTGATATTGTAATTTATGGTTTTAACATTTCAAATGTCTATTTATTCTCTTATGATAACTGGAGAGTCGGTGTAAATATTGGTGGTGCTGTACTACCTGTTTTACTAAGTGTTTATCTCATCTATAAGAAAAAATTGTCTCTCAAGAAAGTTATTATTGGTGTAGCTGTTGTCACAGTAATCGCTTTTTTAGTTACCAACCCAGATCCTACCAAGGGTATAATCTCTCATTTTCCTTTTTGGCTGCTCCCTGCTTTTTCTGCTAGTATTGTTTCTATCACCCTGTTATGGAAAGAATTTCGGAAGGCTGCGCCTTTGGCCTATATATCAGGTACTCTAGGTGTTCTGATAGGTGCTGATTTTTTACATCTACCCAGTTTACTTAATGCTACTATCAGTAAACCTACGAATGCAGTTATTGGTGGAGCAGTTGTCTTCGATATGATATATATAACAGGTATATTAGCAGTCATTGTTGATGGTATAATCATGTTCAAACAACGCTCAAGAGAGAAAATTGACTGATTTTTACTGTTTTATTTCCAAAATGCTTAATAAATACCTATTATTTTAGGGTGTAGTTTTGTAGGCTGATGCCTTAGGGGTTTTCAATGGCAGAATCTGTAGAGGATTTAACAAAGAAAAAAGATGATTTTCAAAAAACAGCTAATGAATTAAAAGACAAAAGAAATCAATTACATAAAAAATCAAAGCAACTAGCTGAAGAACGAGATAAACTTAACTCTAAAGTAAGAGAAATGAGAAACCAAATTGGTCAACATAAAAAGAAAAGAGATGAACTTAATGAACGGGTAAAACATGCGAAAGAGCAAAGGAATAAGCTTAACAAAAATTTAATCGAGGTTAAGAAAAAAATTGATGAATTACAAAGAGCACAATCTACAGCATCAGGTACAAATATTAATGAACTTAGAAAACAACTTAGAAGCCTTGAAAATGAACAAATGACTCAACCAATGTCTCCCCAAAAAGAGAAAAAAGTAATTGAAATTATCTCCGGCATCCATACTAAAATTAAGGAGCATGAAGAATCATTAAACAAAGATCCACGTCTTAAAAAAGCTATTGAAGAGGAAAAGATCATTAAACAGAAAGCTGAGAAACAACACGATACTGTAGAAAAACTTGCTACTCGTGCTCAAGAGGAACATGAAGGGATGATTTCTCTTATTAAACAACTTGATAATATGGTAAAAAAAGTTAATGAAATTCAAGAAAACATTGTTATGACAAAAATTGAAGCCGATAAGGTCCATAAGGAGTTTATTGAATGCGTTGATAAGATCCATAATTTTGAACGTGAGATTTCCACGCTTCGTACTACAAAACATAAAAAGAAAAAAGCTGAAGAAGCCACAGCTGCCCATAAGGAGGCAAATGAAATATTTGAGCGATTCAAACGTGGAGAAAAACTTAGCACTGAGGATTTAATGGCTTTGCAAAAAGCAGGTTTAATATAAATTATTATTTAGGAGGGAAGATTAGCTATGCAATGTGAGCTTTGCGGTCGAGAGAGTCATTGTCATCCTGCTACCATTGATAATGTACGAATGATGTTATGTCCTGATTGTTTGAAACAGCATGGTAAAAGTGTTAGAGAACCAACTAGTAGCTCGCAAAATATGCCTATTTTAAGCAGAATTAAAAGACCTAAAAATAAGGATGTTTATGAGGGTATGAATAAAGAACTTGTAACTAATTGGAATAATATAATTAAAAATGCCCGTGAGAAAAAGAAAATTAGTCGCGAGGAACTCGGCTTTCGCATTGGTGAAAGAACTGTTACTATTGCAAAAATTGAAAATGGTGATCTACGCCCTAGTGATAAAATTGTTGAAAAATTAGAGAAAGAATTAGGTGTTAAATTAATTGAAGATGTAAAAGATGTCTCAAATGTTTCTCTTGGTTCTCATCAAGGCCGTGGTCTAACTCTCGGTGATTTTATTAAAAAAGAAGAAAAATAACTATGTCTAAAAAGGATATTAGTAATGTTATCTTAGCATTACAAAAAGGTTCTCTTGTAGTGTACCCAACTGATACTCTTTATGCTATAGGTGCTAATATTTACAATGAAGATGCTGTGAGGCGTGTTTTTCAAATAAAACGTCGCCCGTTTAGTAATCCTTTACCTGTAGCTGTTCCCAGTTTTGAGCTTATGAAAGAGATTGCTTATACAAATGATTCCGTAAAGCATTTAACTAAATCTTTTCTACCTGGCGCGTTGACTTTGATTTTAAAGAAAAAAAACTGTGTATCTGATATTGTAACAGGTGGTCTTAATAATATAGCTGTAAGAATCCCAGCTAATGATATAGCTCTAGAATTACTATCAACTTTTGGTCCATTAACAGTTACAAGTGCAAATATTCATGGAGAAAAAACACCTGGTTTTATAAATGATATTAGAACGAAGTTTAAGGATGATGATATAAGTGCTTATATTGATGCTGGTAGACTTGAAGGAAAACCTTCCACTATTGTTGATTTAACAAGCAAAAAACCGAGAATTATCCGGGAAGGGATTCTACCTGCTGATCAAATATTGGGTGTGATCTAGTTTATGGATGATGAGGTATATGAGAATTATTTGCTAGCTGGTAGGATAGCCGCTGAAGCAAGAGATTATGGTAAAAGTTTGATACGATCCGGTGTAAGCTTTTTAGAAGTTGCAGAGTCTGTTGAGTCAAAAATTTTAGAAAAAAATGCAGGTATCGCTTTTCCTGTTAATCTTTCTGTAAATGATGTTGCTGCTCATTTTACACCCCGTCATGATGATAAAATGATTTTTAAAAAAGGCGATGTAGTAAAACTTGATGTTGGTGCTCATGTTAATGGATACATAGCAGATACTGCGTTAACTGTGGAAGTAGGAACAAAAAACCACAGCGATATGATTTATTCATCAAGTGATGCGTTAGATACAGCAATTGATTATATGAAAGCAGGTGTCAATCTTTCAAAAATAGGTGGGAAAATTGAAGAAACCATTAAATCATATGGATATAAACCTGTGGCTAATCTTTCAGGGCATAAGTTAGATCATTATGCTCTCCATGCTGGCATAGATGTACCGAATGTTAAATCCCCAGTAAAAACAATAGCTGCAGAAGATGATGTTTTAGCAGTTGAGCCTTTTGCAACAGATGGTAGAGGCCATATTAACTCAGGTGAAGATAGTAATATATTCATATATAACAGTTCTTTTAATGAAAGACTTATCAGGGATAATCGCTCTAAATTTTTAATAAGAAAGATACGATCAAATTTTAAGACATTACCTTTTGCTCAGCGATGGTGTAAAAAAATCATTAAAAAGAGTGCCGATCAAATGATAAGACGTTTCACTATTCGCAGAGTCATAAAATCTTATCCTCAACTAATTGAAGTTAAAGGCAGTATAGTCACTCAGAAAGAACATACTCTAATAGTTCATGAGAACGATTGCGAGGTGACAACCCTTTGAAAACAAAGATAAACAATCAGAATAAAACAATGAAAATACTTAAAATTGAAGAGATGAGTTGGAAACAAATAGATAAACTAGATCGAAATAAAACAATATTCTTCTTACCAATAAGCCCACTTGAAGAACATGGCCCTCATCTGCCAGTAGGAACCGATTTATTAACCTCTCAGGATGCTGCTACTGAAGCAATACGTGTTTTAAACAAAAAAAAACCTGAACTAATCTTTATTCTAATGCCATCTGTACCTATTGGTAGTTGTAAATTTGTTAGCGATTTTCCAGGTAGTATATCCGTAAGTAGTAAGGTTGTAAAAGAGATTATTTATAGCACAGCTGAATCTCTTGCAAAACACGGTTTCAAATACATGGTTATTTGTTCTTTTCATATGGCCACTGCTCATCTTAAAGGGATATACTCAGCTATTAAAAAAATTGAATCCCGTTACGATATGAGAATAGCAGAACCATGGGGTCCTTATTTTTATAATAATGAGGTTGAAAAACATGAACCCAAACTAGGCTTTGATACAAAAAAAGAAGTTCATGGGGGTTTCCGTGAGACTTCTCTTATGAAATATCAATACCCTTATCTCGTTGATGAATCCCATAAAAAACTACAGAGTATCTATCGTGATATTAAATCCGCTCGTACCTTTGGTAAAACTTTTAAACAACTTGGTTTGAATGAGGGATATATTGGTAGCCCGGCTCGTGCTGATGCTGACTATGGTAGATGGTTTTTTGGTGAAACTGTTAATACATGTGTTAACTCAGCGATTGCTTTGTATGAAGGAAAACCATTACCAAGTTTACCCACTAATATTAAAATTTTAATGAAGTCTTTATTTTAATCTCTCAAATAATGCACTTATCATTAATGGTAATAAAACTGTTGCATCTCCGTTTATTGTAACGTTGTCTGCTTTCTCTTTTATTTTTCCCCAGGATATTGCCTCTCTAGTCTGAGCGCCGCTTAGACTACCATCATATTCTACTGCTGTTGTAATATAAACTGCATTATCAAGCCCATCTTTGAACTGATTCCACCATATATTATGATGTTTTGATATACCACCGCCTATGATTAGTGCACCTGTTTTTTTTGCTTGAAATACTATATCTGAGAGATGTTGTTCATCCATAAGTAGATCAAATACGAAGTCTCTATGTTCTTGGTAGAAAGTCCATATTTGGGAGCCAAATGCGCCATCAGTTATACCGGGTACAAATATTGGTATCTGATTTTTGTAAGCCCAGTAGATTATTGATTCATCATGGTTTTTTTCTTTTTCTATATGTTTACCAAATTCCCATATTAGATCTCGAGTTGACCATTTATGATTAGTTTTATAGATTTCATGTAGAATTGGTTGCATTTTTTGTTCTAAAATTTTTCCATAGCATTCATTAGGTATGAAGATGTTACCTAGGCGATTTATTCCTTTTTTATGTAGTTCTTTATCATCTGCCATGAGATGTCCATGATAGTAATATTTCCATATTCTTGCTAAATCATGATCAATTGCCCCGCATGTTGTTATAACAACATCAAAAAGTTTTTTTTTCAATAAGTCTCTTATGATTCCTCTTGTACCTGTTGCACATATACATGCTGGAAAAGATAAAAAATTGATACTTTCTTTTTCTCCCATCATTTTTTCAAGGATGTTTACACCCTGTGCCAAGTTTTTTGCTGTGAAACCACCAGATTCATACATTTTTTTAATTATTTGATTAGTGTTTATTCCTTTTTTTAGATGTATGTCTCTAACTATTTCTTTTTTCATAAAATAGTTTTCCCCTTTTTTAGTATATTATTATTGATCCGTATCCTACACAGGAATCACTTGGTTGGACATCGTATGATGTACTGTATTTAAGGAGTTCTGCTGTTTTTGCTCCTTGTATTTTAGTTGCTGTTATCATAGCTGCTACTGCTCCATATCCGCACATTGTAATATTTTTTTGTTTAACTACATCTATCAAGCCTTTAGGGTCTAGTCTAATTATTTCCTCGATAGCTATTTGATCTTGTTTCTCTGCGTATTGATCAACTCTCATACCTGTTGGTGGCATGCTCATATAGTTAAAACCAGCATGTGAAAAGTCGCTACTTGCTACTATTATGATTTTTTTATTTATTTTTTTAATTGCGTCTGCTATGATTTCTCCTACTTTTATTGAGGTATAATAGTCTTGTGCGCCCATGCATATCGGTACAAAATCAAATTCTTTGTTATTAGCTGAATATTGTAAGAAAGGTATCTGCACTTCGATACTATGTTCATATGTGTGTGCTTTTTCATCTTTATCTATCATACTGGTACATAGTAATTCTGCTAGTTCATTGTTTATCGGTGTTTTACCTAATGGTGTTTCCCATACTCCTTCTGTCATTACAGATACTCCTGAGCCCATACCTGTGTGATTTGGTCCTAGTATTATGAATGTGTCAGCGAACCCGTTATTTGCTATATTATAATAAGAATGGGCAGCTATTGCGCCTGAGTATATGTAACCCGCATGTGGTACGACAACTCCTCTTATTTCTTTGTTTCCTTTTTTAATCTCAGGTAATGTTCTCGGTCCACGACTGTCTAGAAAGCTTTCTTTTAGTGTTTGTATTAGATTTATATCTGATGCATCATAGAATTGTCCGGCTACTGCTGGTTTTCTTATTTTTACCATGATCATCCTCTTATTTTTAGTCGATAATGTTGAAGGGTTTCATTAATTTTTGGTCACAAAAAATATAAATACATTTGATGAATTCGGGATTTCAGATTGGACTAGTGTTATCTATGGAAACAGTATGTCACATTGAGATTATTAAAGATGGACGAGATTTTGTTGCTCGTGCGCATATGGCAAATGGCTCCATCAAAGAATATCGACATCAGGTTTTCGAAGATGTTCTTACAGAAATGGTTATAGATCTACAAGAAGAACTAGCAGAATAAAATAACTATTTTTCTTCTTCATCTATTTTTATATTTATCTTTGGTTCATCTAGTTTTTTTCTTTCGAAGTGGCATATAACAGATACACCGACTGTTGTAACTATTGCTGTACCAAGTATTACTACAAATGCAACATCCTGAAAAAAACTATCCATTTTTAAATTAGGCATTAATTTGTTAGCAAAGATTCCACCAAAATTAATTGCTAATATTGCTGCTGCTAGTCCACGTGGCATCATAATAGCAATCGTTTGCTTATCATCTTTTTCAAAATTACCTTTATATGTTGCTATTTCCACAGATAGGTATCTTAATAAGAGTAGTACTATTAGCACTACTATTCCTACCATAATGAATTTGATTTCTTGGAAACTAACTAGTACTCCCAAGTATACAAAGAAAAAGGTTCTAATTACAAATGTTGTAAGTGAATGGAATTGTTTAGTTTCTTCATCCATTTCAAAGCCTTCTCCTTGGTAGTTTATCATTTTTAGTACTTTTTTACCATTGCCGAGTACTAATCCAAATACTAGACAAGCTATCGCACCTGCCCCTGTTCCACCTTGCTCTTCACCTATCAATCTAGTTGTTAAACAATAAACAAGAAAAACTACTGCTAACGTTAATACATATGAGAATTGCTGCTTTCTAACCTTATGCATAATAGGTAACCATACAAATCCTAACATTGCCCCTATTACTATTCCAACTGAAAATGTTATTATGAGATTTCTAATTCCAAGACTTAAATCTAATGTCCCCACATATATTAACATATGAGCTATAGCAAGGACTACAATAATACATAACGGGTCAGTGATTATACTTTCTATTGATAATGCCATTTTTGTTTTCTCTTGAAGGTTTTTAAGCCTAGATGCTAAAGGTATAACTATTGGACTGCTTGTACCACCAACTATTGCGCCTAGTATTATACCTACTATTACGCTATTTTCAGTTGGTATTTCTAGAATGCCTGTAAAAGAAAGAAAAACCACAATTGCCATTGTACCAAGTATGCTTAAACAAAAAGCAGATACTGTGAGCAATAAGCCCCGCGGTGCTCCCCTAAACATCTGATATATATCGGTGTTAATGCCGCCATCAAAAAGTATTATTACAATTGCGACTGCTGCGAATAATTCTGATATTCTTGCTAGTGTAACTTCACTTATACCTGCTCTAACATTAAAAACAACTCCCACTATTAAACCAAAAAGTAAAAGCCAGATGATGCTAGGAATCTGAGTCTTGTTAAAGATATAATTACCTATGAACCCTAGGATCATTATTACTCCTAAGGTTATCAATACAGATATAACATCAATCATATGGAAAATGAAGAACTATACTCTTAGTTTAACCTTTCGCTTTTATTAGAACTTATATCTCAAGCAATACACTAGCTAGAATCACTACGAAGAAAACGAGTATTATGCCATAAAGTAGATATATGGTTTTTCTACGTTTCTTTAAAAGATTTTGGTATTTTTCTTTACAATCCTCTGAACAGAGCGCTTCTTTAAAAGGTATTGCTTTTCCACACATCTGACAATGAGTATGTTGTTGTATTTTTTCAGCCATATTGATCAAACTCCCATATGTTTCTCTTTATAATATTTTTCCCATTATGATATTATTCTGACTTTTCCATCTTCTACTTTTATTGTTACAAGAATATTGAGGTCTATTTTAAAATTCTTCAAAATGTTTTTTACAATATCTCCTTTATTTATAGCTATAAAAACTCCTTTTATATCGACATCTATTTCATTTATTTTTGACACTACTGCTTTAAGGGTTCCACCTGTACTGAGAACATCATCAACTATTACAATCTTGTCTCCTTTTTTTAATCCATTTATGAACAATTCTGATTTTGAATAGCCAGTTACTTGTTTTATGTTTACTTCGCCTGTTAAGCCATATGATCTTTTACGTATGATGTTAAAAGGAAGATTCATTTTTTGTGATAGAGCGGTTGCGATTGGTATTCCCATTGCTTCTATAGTGACTATTTTATCAATTTCACCGCATTCTTTTATTCTTTTATACATTTCATTTGCTATTTCTGATAAAAGAGCAGGATTAATTTCTGGTACACCATCTGTTATAGGATGTACAACATACCAGTAATCCTTTTTTTTAACAACAGGTGCTTCAAGTAATGATTGTTTTAACAATTCTAGGCTCATATCTCCCCAACATCCTTACATATTTTTTCTAGATCTGGAATAAATTCATCAATTATTCTTTTTGTCACGTGAGGCATAACTACAATGCGCAGACAAGATATGCGATCCATTTTATTAAGTTTCCAACCATGTTTAGTTAGTTTTTTTATTATTTCTGAGGGTCTTTTAACTCTTATTCCTACTACGTTCATAGTGGGTTTAACTATTATTTGCAGCCCTATTTCATCTATTAGTTTAACTAGGTAATTTGTTGTATTCATGCATTCTTGGGCTATTTTTTTATAACCTTTTATCCCTAGGTTTTCTGA
>Ga0272441_10006427_pt1 | contig 19701 bp, 9 predicted proteins | sample SSMProp6N_FD_193582 | JGI IMG/M metagenome (GOLD analysis project Ga0272441, IMG submission 193582) | Marine sediment archaeal communities from Little Sippewissett salt marsh, Falmouth, MA, United States - SSM-Prop-6N | ecosystem: Environmental > Aquatic > Marine > Wetlands > Sediment ... | reverse complement strand
AGAAGGTAGGTCTTCACTACATCGCTTTCCGAGCCTTCCACCCCGCCTCAGACGCACAAAACGACGATTCAACCCCGAAAATTCTGCAAATTTTCCCGCAACTGCGTAAGTTGGGCTAGCCATGGCTATGCCCCTTTCTGCTGCTGCCATGGCCCATCCCGGGGGCGCCACTGAAGCAAGAATTGCTAAATTTTTGCTACAGTCCCCGTTGCGCATAAAAAACGGGACAGGCCTAACTGCCTGTCCCTGTGCCACTTACGCAATAGCGGGGGGAGGATTCGAACCTCCGACCTCCGGGTTATGGGCCCGATTGAAGCCAAAATCGCAACTTCTTAGCGAGCCCCAACTTACACGTAAAGCCTTGTGCCACCGAGAGCAGCGTTAAATCAGCATGTTGTGCATGTTCCTTATGACATGCGCGAAATAGTGTACATTTTAGGTACAGTCAAGTGACACTCAGAATACCCACGATAAACCATAACTTATGACAGCCTTCCGGTCAATGCGCTATGGCCCCCCACCCCTGAACCCAGCCAACAACTCCGGTTCCTCCCAGTATTTCGGAACCGACATCAGATGAAAGTCAACGAACGCCTCTGATATCCTCGAATCCTTCCGAGACTCGAAGGCATAGATGGCTGTGTAGGTCGCATCCCTGATGATCGGGTTCAACTCCTCCATCTGGGCATCTGACAGATGCTTACAATGGAAATCCTCCATCGCGTTCCGCACGACCATCGCGATGTACTTGGCATAGTTTCTCATGCCTTCCATCGCTTTCTCATCGTACAGCTCTTCCATCCTGCGCCTCCTTTCAACTACGATGGCCCTGCCAGGAACGATCTACTAATCGTGCTGCAGTTTGCGTACAAGGGCCTCTCGGAGAAATCGGTCTGACGAAGATCCATGCCGTAGAGCCAATTGCGAGAGCTCGGCCTTCACCTTCTCTTTCAGTCCGTGCTTTACGGCCACACCCATCAGCACGTCATAGTAGGCCGCGACGTCTGCGCCCGTGGGAAGCTCGTACGACATGCCAGAAAACAAAGACCTGATAGACTCGATGCCCACTGCGACGGCAAATTCCGGTTCTTTGTCCGCGAAGTCCCGTGTTGCTCGAAGCAAGGTTGCAGGCTTAGCTTGGCCGGTCCTTGCACAATCCAGTGCAATACCAAGGAAACCTGCGTCTTTGGCAGCAGCAAACCATTTACCCTTCCCACCTGACTGTTCCATCAGATCCAACAGCATCTGCCGCCTGTTTCGATGAGGATACTTGGCCACGAGCCTGCGATAGACGGAGACGTACGTTCCAGATTCCACAAGTCTCAGACCGTACTTATCGTAGGCTTCATCTGCCCTGCCCGCTGCCAGGAGCGTCTTTTCACAGAAATCGTCGATGCTGTGATTGTCATACTTGCCTTCGTGCAAGTCCCGGATTGACTCCGCATATGCAATCGCCTCGTCAATCCTATCTTGCTTGACCAACGCCTGCGCCCAGAACCTAGCATTTGACCAAAACTTGAACCGATCCAGTGCGATCAGTTCCCGCAACTCATCAAACCTATCCGTGTACAGCAGGCATGACAGGCAGATGCCGTCCCCTGTTACATGGCCGTGGTTTTCGCCGGACCAGACGTCTCGCAAGAAGGGGACCAGGCGGTCCGCCCATAGGTTCGCCAGGCCGGGATAGACGCAGATCTCTCCCCAGCAGTCTTCGACCTCGGATAGGATGGACCAGCCGTCGTTACAGACAGCTTTGTACAAGTCCTCGAGCAGTTTTCCCCTGGTATTCATGTCCCAATCGGCCGCGGTCACAATCGGAACAAGAGCAGCAACCGTCCGGTTGAGAGCGGTCCCCAAACTGCCAGACGAACCGTCAATGTGTTCACAGGCAGGATACAACCGGCACATCAATTCGATTGCACCCCCTCCGGCCAATGCGGAATCTGTCCGGGCCACCTTTTTGATTTCGCTGACCGCTTCCTTCATCCGCTTACTGGCAAGAGCGGTGCCCTTCCAGCCATACGCGCCGGTTCTGAAATGCGCCTTGAATTTCCACTTGTGCGTTGCCATTTGTGTCTCGGGTCTCACCTACACATCGCAGGTCTTCACTGCTTGTACCAGTGACTCCAGAGGATCACGCGTCGGCGTGTACTCGTGCGCCACATAGCCATCATATCCCGTCTCCACGATAGCGCGCATGACGGCCGGGTAGTATATCTCCTGATTCTCGTCCAGTTCATGACGGCCGGGCACACCCGCAGTATGAAAGTGTCCAATGTACTGGATATTCTTGCGGATCGTAGCGATCAGGTCCCCCTCCATAATCTGCATGTGGTAGATGTCGAAGAGCATCTTGAATCGTGGAGAGTCCACCCGGCGACACAGCTCGAAGGCCCATGTGTAGTTGTCGCACATGTAGCCCGGGTGGTTGACCTTGCTGTTGAGCAGTTCCATGCAGATGGTCACGTCATGGTCCTCGGCGATCTTGACCGCTTCTTTGAGAATCGCCTGACAGTTGTCCATTCCCTCCTCGTCGCTGATCCCCTTCCGGTCGCCGGCCATGCAGATCACATTGGGCCACTTGTACTCGGCCGCGGCCTTGATATTCGTCCGGAAATTTTCCATGAACTTGGGGTGCCTGGACTTGTCATTGAGCCCCTGCTTGATCGACCCGGCCCCAGGCACCATGGTCGCAACCAAGTCGTGCTTCTTGAGTACATCCCAGTCATTCCGGCCGACCAGATCCCGACCTGCCAACCCCATCTCGACCAGCAGCTTGGCTGTCTGTTCCCGGTCCAGCCCGGACCTGCGCAGACAACCGCCGCAGATAGACTGTTTGATTCGTCCCTTCTTCACGACTCTCCCCGTCTGGCCCCACGCAGTCTGGGGCAATCCCACTAACCCTGAGGAGACTCCGAAGACGGCGGCGGTCAGCACATCACGGCGAGCGAGCATGTATTCACGAACGGCTCGGCCGGCACCTTTAGGCTTGCGAATGCGGTTCATCTCGTATTCCTTTCAGCAATCAAAGCTCGTTGAAACTGAACGATGTTGATATGTCACATGCAGACACCGGCAAGTCGCTCCATCGACAAGCACCAAACCGTGCCGTCGAGCTGCCGATCCAATTAGGGTTACCCAGTTCAAAAATCAACCCCCTCTTGCTGCCCTGGACGAGAGGCTACATCGCCACGTCGCTGAAGCGATGACTCACGCACCGATGATGCCAATCGGAGAAGCCGTTCTCCAGCGCCCCCGGGTAAAATCGGGAAAATCGACAGGACTGCTTCTGCCAGCCACCGATTGCTCACTGAGCGGTGTGATGCAACTCCACGTCGCAGCATCGTAGACGTCGATGTCTGGAGCTACGCCGGTCTGTAGCGCCCGAATCAGGCGATAGATCGTCATCCAATCAGCCCCGCCATGCCCGCCGCGGCCTAAGGCCTTTTCACCCCAGGTCTTCCAGAGCGGATGTTCGAACTGTTTGTAGTACTCGTCTATCGGCTCCCATGTGTTACGCTTCGGGCTGCGGCCCTCAATGTAGATCTGGTCGAGCGTGGCGGAATAGATGCCCTTCGTACCTTGCACGCGGTAGATCAGATCGTAAGGCCGGGGCAAGCGAGTGTCATAGTACAGCGTGACCGTCTGCCCGTTGACTGTCCGGATTAGGCTGGTGTTGATGTCGGCGTCGCGGTTGCCCCGTGTGCCATCGGCGCTCATCGAGACCAGATAATCGAAGCGGTTCCCCCGGTTGATGTCCATCCACTGGGCGACCGGACCAATGGGATGCGTCGGATAGGCATTGGCCGTGCGAACCTTGTCGCCCGACACGCGGCCGTACCCGATGTAGTGCTGATAGCCTGCTTCGCAGTGACGAAGCTCACCGAACAGGCCTTGACGCAACATGTTGTGGACGAGCATCACGTTGCGGAAATAGCAGCAGTTTTCGAGGATCACACAGTACTTGTTCGTCTTCTCCGCGGTCTCGACCAATTGCCAGCAGCCTTCGATGGTCTCGGAGGCGGGAACTTCGGTGGCCGTGTGCTTACCGGCGGTCATAGCCGCCACGGAGATCGGCACGTGCCACTTCCAGGGCCGCACTGCGTTGATGACGAGGTCCAGTTCCTCCGTCTCACAGAGCCGCTTGAAATCGGTTTCGCTGCGGGAATACCCCTTTGGCTTCGGCTGCCCGGCGGCGGTTACCATATTCTGTGCCTTGGCTACGCGGTCCTCGATGATGTCGCAGACAGCCCGAACCTCGACCCCTTTTAGGTCCAGCAGGATCTTCAACAGCACAGTCCCTCGCGAGCCAATCCCAACAAAGCCGACGCGCACCTTCTCCATAGGCCGGACTTCAGGATCGGAGCCCACTGCCGCAAGGGATTGCGCACCAGTTGATAACCCCGCCACAGCAACTGCTCCCATCTTCAAGAAAGCCCGCCGGCCGTGTTCTTTGTCCATGAGCTCTCACTCCATCAACCTTCATGAGCAGGCAGTGTTTTGCAGAGATTATACCCTGCTCCCACACTCCGAACAATAGCCGCCTCGGCCGGCTAACACATGGTCGCAAACGGGACATCGTCGGACAAGTCCTCTGACCCCGGCCTTCGGACTCACGAGCAATATGAGCAGCACGGCAATGATCGTAATCGCCGTCCCAGTCAGGTACTCGGATCGAATAGTGCGGGCCCAATCCACCACGCCCCTTTCAGCCAGCCAGCTCGCCACAAACAGGATGTTGCCCAGCAATAGGATTGTACCAATCAGCCCCAACACAATAGCTTTTCGAATCGTAAGGCTCATCATTTTCCTCCTTTTCAAAAGGGACAATAAATCAGTATCCAGGTTAGCGCGGTTGGGGTGAGGGCGCAACGTTTTTTTTCAAGAAGAGTAGCTGTTGATGTAAGTGACGCGAGCCAGCGCACTTACGGCATCGAGAAGTTCTCTGACACACGCTATTTTTCATTGCACGTCACGTGGTCCCCCCTCAAAATCCACGGCAGTTGGGCTTTGAGACAGAAGCTTGCTGTCAGAGTTCCGTCCAAGTGACATGGAGGTACACAGCGATGCCAAAGAGGAGAGCAGAAAAGAAGACGACCGCGGAAGAGAAGGCGATCAAGGAGAAATAGAAATTTGGCCGTAACGAATGCACGGGGGGACCACCATATATCCATAGCCTGTCGGTTTTCTCAACCTCCTTTCAATATGGCAATCAACCTCGTGGCATAGAATGCTCCCCTTATTAGAGGAGAATCGTAGCCAGAACAGCTAGCTCGTCCGTAACAGGCACCTAGACCGCCTGGAGAACTCGAATTGCTCATCTTGGTGCAGCGTTACAGATCTTCACCACTTTGGGCGAGGTCGAACCATGACGTCTCCTGTGAGATCTCTTGCGCCAGGTCCTTTCCTGACAAGTACCTTGCCAGTTTCCTGAAGTGGCGCACCATCGCAGTACGGTCGTCGAGTTCGACAGCAGTGATTTCAATAACGTTGTAGTTGTTGTTGCGTAGCCAAGTACGAATCTCATGGTCACGGCTGGCAGTGGCTGGGTCTCCATGCAATGAAGCACTCATGCCATCAAGATAAACGCAGACCCCCATATCGTCCTCATCATCGAGATCCCCGGCAAAGTAGACGTCCGGAGTAGTGCTGCCGATTTGGTGGTCAAGGACAATGGGCTCCTTGAACCGAATCTGCTGCTGGAATTGACCGCCCATGAACCCCGCCGCCTCAAGTAGATGTCGCAGCTTGGTCTCGGCATCGTTGACCGGCTGGGCATTCGAGTCTTGGATATCGGCCACGGGTTGAAGTGGCGGAATCTCGTTACTGAAGTGAAGGGTTTCGCCACAATTGCCGAGTAAATCAACCGCTATGTGACGGTCCAAATGCCTGTGGTAATAGCCGTTTCGAAACGTCTGCATGCAGTCGATGCACGAATGGTCGCAGAGTGAAGGACAATTCGATGTGATATCCATTGCGGCCGCCACTACGCGAGAGAAGTTCTCCCGGATTTGCTCCAGGAGACCAGAACCACCTGGCATCGGGTCCCATAGCAGCCCATCCACCTCGTCTCGATCAACATGGCCGATCACAAGAACTTGAAGATCCTCGAAGTGCATGTCAAGGACCTGAGAAGCTCCCATGCGGACAGCCTCCAGCAGGCTGTAGGCTTCTGCCCGGCTGGCGCACTCAGGCAGTGTTAGGCAATCTGCCACGACATCTGCAAAGAAGCCCAGCATTCCAGGTTTTCGACCGCACCGCTCCAAATGGCCATCCTCGAAGTGCTTGATCTGAGCATCCGAAGCGAGGGGGGAAACACTCTGACCGCATACAACGCAGATGGGATAGCCCAACTGCTGACGCTGCTCGAGCACGGGAGTCGATCCGACGTTCACCATCCGTAGATGAACTCCTCGACGCATTGTCAACTGTCTTTCTCCCCAGTTGAAATTCAAACCCCCGTTGTGCCGCCCCTTCTCCCTGCCATATATGGCCACCTGCATCTGGAACCGAGTTTCCTCCTCATCAGAGATCTGGGACTGATGAACCAGATCCACGTCGCCGACAGAGATTGCTCGCAGCGTCCCTGAAGCCATCGAGCTGACGTTTTGACCGGCACTGGTTTCCGTGACGGCCTCGCGATCGAGATTTACCTCAAACAGCGGCATCTCGCCACGTTCCTCCTCCACGTCCCGATGAAAGCGTCGGGCGACGAATCGGTGCCCGTTGGCATAGATCAGATTGCCGGGCACGTACTCGCGCAGTGCGATACTCGTCGGACGAGGAAGATCAAAATCCATGCTACCCAATTGCCAATAAGGCACCTCAGCCATCCCCACAACGGATCCCGCATCCAGACCATAGCCAGGCAAGAAACCCTCTGCCGCAAGAACACCATAGGTGTTAATATCATCGATGCCCTCGGCATCCCGGCGCCTACGACTCCTAACGCCCTTGAGCTTCTTGATGAGCCGGTCACAACGGGCGTAATGAGCCTCATCCTCTTTATCAATCGTACCGTATTTATCCCGCACCTGATTAAGTCGGCGTATTTCGCGGTGAGCCCATTGCAGTCGTTTTCGCAGTCGCCCGATCACTCCGCCAAGTCCGTCCGCCATATGGTCCAAATGCGATGTGAGTCGCTCCGATGAGGCCACGTCCCTGTCAGTCTCGGGCCAACCTTGTCCAAATGCCTTCTGCACGAACATCTGTAGATTATCGCGATGACGTCTTATGAGCGATCGCAACGGCGTAACGTCAAATTCAGCGGAGCGCAATTGACCACTCGGTTCGAATAGAAAGCCCGTGATCCTCCGAGGGAGCATCTCCCGGAGCGCGTCACGAACCTCGCCGCGCTCTTCGTCAGACAGACCCGATCCAGCCCGCGCAAGTTGAAAGAGCCTCGTGATAACGGCCGCGTGAACATGCTTGGCCACCATTACCTCATTTCGCAAATTGAATGCCGGTGGATCAACTTTGCCCTCCAGCATCTTCAATGGATCGGCATAATAAGCTCGGTCATGCGAAACAGGCCGGCTGTAGCACACATTTACCGCCATACGATGGCGCCGGCCGGCCCGGCCAGCTCGCTGCCAATAGTTGGCGGGAAGTGGCGGTACATTTCGCAGTAAAATCGAATCCAGAGCCCCTATGTCAACGCCCAATTCGAGCGTCGGCGTGCAGACCAATGTATTGACTGTGCCACCACTGCCCTTGAACCAATTCTCGATGCGATCGCGCTGATTCTGGGGGACCATGGCCGTGTGCTCCTCCGGCCTCAGCATCGAGTACCCTTGGTCCAGGAGTTGGAGATCATAGTTGTCGGTATCCTCGGCAATGAACTCCATCTCACCATTACATTGCCATGCCATACACTTATCGTAAGGCGTCCGCCGCGAAACCTTCCTGCGGCAATTCCTACAGCGATAATACCCATGATTCTCGCTCAGCGAGAGCCCACTGGCATCGATCTGAAACACGCCGCTGCAATTTGCCAGAGGTTTTCCCTTACTGCTCTTGAGCATCACCGGAACCAGGACGCCCACGGGTTCGCTGCAGAGGCAATCCCATAATTCCTTTAAGAAGGTCGGAATATCGTCATCCGGCACGCCCCACTTGCGGGCAATCTGCTGAATCAGCGTATTCCGCTCTGCCATCCAACTACGGACGTAGTTCTTGTTGTCTCCCGTATCGAGTGTTAGCTTCATACCTTGAGGTCCAGGCAGAATCGGCATGTAGCCTCGCTCGATCTCCCGGTCACCGTCGTTCCACCAACGGCTGAAGATCTCCCGCCGACGGTCATAGAGAAGACGCTGCCGGCGGAGTTGATCGAGTAATGCCTCTATGCCACCCTTGAGATCCTCGGGCGGCAGACCCAGCTTACGAGCCCACTCCTGCACAAAACGAGAGCCCGCATCCAGGCCGCAATAGGACACTTTCAATCGCCCCCATGGCTCCAAGCCCTTTTGCTGATTGGCCGCCGTGGCGACCTCGCGAAGAACCTGAATGCGAAGGAAGTGCTGGCGTTCTTCTTCATGCTTACCGCCGGAGCCCTCTTTTTGCACTACCCGCCATACCTCCGGGATTAAGGCCCGAGATAGACCGTCGTTCGCATCTAACTCTTCGTCCAGCTTCATCACCATGTCGCCGATGGAAACAGTCTTGTCCTTCATGGCGTCCGCCATCAGCCGGCGCAGCCGGAATCGCCGCGCGTGGTCCTTCATCCAGCCCGCTTGAAAGGCAGCATCTTGTCGGTTATCGGCGAACAGTAGCAGGCGCCGGCGTTCGGCGTGATGGACCATATCCTGAGCTAGCACGTGGATATCCGAGACGTTGACAGCACGGACTTCACGAATCGGCTCACGGTAGCGGCGTCCCAAGCGACGTCCCCGAGCCGTGCATGAAACGCAACTGGCCAGGTATCCCAGGCTTTTAGGTTTATGCCGTACGGCAAAGAGTTTCACCGGCGCCGACACAGCCCCACAATTCTGACAACGAGCCACTTCGTCGGCATGCGCCGACCCACAAAACCGACAGAAATGCAGTGGGGCCGACCAGTTCTCCTGCTCAAGCCCAACGTCCTCCTCTTGGCTGATGACCACATCCACCAGGATGACGCGATTGCCGCCGTGATCCTTATCCAAAGCCTCCCAATAGCACTGTCCACTCTCGGCGAGTTGCCCGCCCCCTGGCTGGGCTTTGGTGAACTCAAAGTCCTTCAGCCAAGCCACGTAGTAGTGTTGACCGCACGTGGTACAGGTGTAGACCGGCGGTCGCCACATGCCGTTCTTACCCTCGGTTTCGGCGATCTCATCTTCACTACTCAGCCACAGCCGGGGCTCGTTGTCGGTGGGAAACGTCACGACGGCGCCAGGGATACCTCGAACGAAGGCATGCACTACCGGACGAAACACCGATCTTCCTTCTTTGAAAGCCGCTGCACCCAGGGAGAGATACGTCAGCAACTCCTCCTCTGAGAAATCGCGGTCGAGCATCTTCTCGATCATCTCCACGAGCATGCCTACGTGCCGAGGGCGAATAAGCTCCGCCCGGATCGTGAAGGCTAATTCATTTCGCGTCAGTCCTTCATGTAGCGCGTCCTGCCACGGCCCCTCTGGCAGGTCTGTACCCGTCAACTCGCGATATACGGTTTCGATTTCGGTTCTGGGCTCGGCCGCATCCACCGCCGCTAAGGCACGTTTGAGCAAATCTGCCGGATCAACAGTCGGCCCCGAGGGCATCTGTCGTTGGGTCTGCCACGGGTCTGCTTCGTACTCTTCGTGGACGCATTCAACCTTTTCAACTGGTGCCCCGAAAAACCGGGACGCAAAACGTCGCCCCGCGTCCGGATCACGCTGATCGACGATTGTCGCCGACGTGGCAATACAGACTGTGTCCTGTTCGCTGCGGTCGCAGAAGGCACGCAGCCGACGGATCAGGCAAGCGGTTTCCGCACCCTGGATACCTGTGAAGGTATGTGCCTCATCAAAGACCAGGAAGTCCAGGCGCGCATTCTCGAACAACTCAATATCCACCTGCCGTGTCAATAGCAGCTCAAGCTGCTTGACGTTCGTCAGCAAGATCCGAGGCTGGCTGCCAGATGAACGCATCTTTTCCCGGCTGCATACCTCCTCTGGCGGGTGTACCGCATCCGCCCGACCTTGGTCGCGGTACTGCTGGAGGACGGTTTCGTAATCTGCTCGGGTGCTTCCGGGCGGTAGACGATGACCTGTCACCTCCCGCTCATGCTCGGGGGTCTTACCCACATACATGCCAAACGTAATCCTGCTGCCGGCCAATAATCCCCGCATACGACCGAGCTGGTCCTCGGCCAAAGCATTCATTGGATAGACGATCACGGCCGAAATGCCCGCCGCCTCGCCAGCATCCTTCAGTTCCAGGCACTTGCTGATCACAGGGTACAGGAAACACTCGGTCTTGCCCGAGCCCGTGCCGGTCGAAACTAACGTCGTTCGACCCGAGCGAATAGCCCGAATCGCCCTTTCCTGATGACCGTACAGATGCGAGATCCTGTGACCGATGATCTGTTCCATGTGCGGGTGGAAGACCCCCTCCTGTACGAGATCGGAAACCGCAGGCCCTTGCCGGAAGCTTCGCGAGAGGCTCACATATGGCCCCTTGAGCAGCGGCGTCCGCCGGACGGCATCCAGGTTCAACAGCGTCCGCATCTGGCCGTGCAAGCGTGGATCAGAAAACGGATAGGCTGTGAGCTGATACTTCAAAAAACTGCGAACGATTTTTTCCGTGTAGGCGATTGGGTTTAGTGCCACTCAAGAACCCTCCGCTTGATGAAAGATCATTCTGCCAGCATCAGCGAGAGATTAGCAGCCTCTCTATAGGAGATTAGTTGCCTGTCCTCGGTGTTCAGCCAAGCCGATTCCTCGTGCGAGCGTGCGGAAATAGTCGTGGCATTCAACTGCCCGAGCGTCCGAGCGACGTGCTCCACGACCTTCTCTTCGTGTGCGGTCAACTCTACGCCCAAGGACCCGGCATCGGGCCCCACCTGGAAGTAATAGCCGGTGTAGCCATTGGTAAACTCTCTCTCCCGCCGAGTCAAAATCCCCTCTGCTTCCATCCGGCTGAGTAGGCCGTCGTAGTCAGCCAACACCGGACCGTAATCAATCCTGCGGTAGGCGGCCCCCGTCAGCGACACCGTCGCTGTCTTGAAATTCAGGAAGTCTGCGTAGAAGAGCAGTTTGTTGATGACCGTCGTGCTAACCTCGCCGAGCATCTGGCACAGGCGTACGATCACGAACGCCAGGCGATGGTAATCGAACTGGCGAAAGCCGGTACGCTCTGACAGCTCTTGAGGCATGGAGATCACACTCACCTCGCTGAGCATCTCTATGAAGGTCGCACTCGTCGGCGCTTGTCCCGCCAGAGCTTCTTCCGTGCGCCTCCGTTGCCACGGCGACAGCAGGTCCCCGTGGCGCAGGAGAAGGTCCCTGACAAAATTCGGGTCCTTACACGCGCGGATGGCATTGTCATGGCTCTGGTCCTGCAAGGCTCCCTTCTCATAGCGGTTGATCGTCGCCTCGCTCATTCCGAGGAGATTGGCCAAAGACTTCTGGCTCAGGCGGTAGGTCTCGCGAATCTCCTTGATCTGTTCCGGGCTGAGAAGATCGTGCTGCCGGCGATACTCATCGAACACGGCCGTGGTGATCTGCTCATCCTGCTCGTCATTCCCCAGAGCTTCGCCGCAAGCAGAGCAGACTTCAACCGAAACCGGCACGGCGATATCCTGTCCCCGGACTTTATACGCTTCTTCGCGAGACTCCTGTCGGGTCTCACGATAATCTTCGCAAGTGGGGCAGAATTTACTCATTGTCTATCTCCTCAGTGGATAGTCCAATTCGTGTTCTGCTGGGTGAAATGACCACAGTAGCGCCCGATACACATTCTGTCTGCCTGGCACCCGAACCACCCTCATCTTGATGTAAATCTCCACGTTCTCCAGCCTCTTACCGAATATCCATACTTCCTTGGTTTGGTCTGTGTCGTCAGGATGTGGACCAGCGACATAATTCTCAGGTTCCAGCCCCAAGAGTATCTCCCGTCGCTGATCTGGGGTCATATCAAGGTCGATAAGAGCTTGACGGTTCTTCTGCCTATCTTTGATGTCGAAATTGCCCAGCATCAGGCAGCCTTTGAACAGGCTGAGAAAATCAACAACTTCTGTGCGGGCTGCCACAGTCTAAACCTCTATCGTCAAAATACTATCATATAATAGTGTTCTGTTCAAGAAAAATTGATGCTAGCACCATGGCAAAGCAGGATAAATCAACCATAAGGCATTATCTCAGCTGATTTTACAGATTCTTCAGAAATATTTCAACGACGCCCCCTTTTCCAACGGCCTTCAGTCCTTTTCTCGGAATAGCGGCAGGTCCTCCGTATCGAATAACATGCCATTCTGGGCCGTCTCGGACACAGACTTGGACTCTGAAGGCTTTGCGATTTTCTTCCCTTCCAATTCGGCAAGCAGGGCTTGGTAGGCGGCTTCGCCGAGGAGGTTACGGGCGTGGAGCTGGCACTCCTTCCAGCTTTCCTCCGGGCTCTGGGCGAGTTGCCAGTCGCAGAAGCGCGGGCCGAAGCACTCGCGAACGGGTTGATGCTCTTTGGCGCGGTCGTCGTGGCCCAAGCCGTAGTCGGCTAAGCGGAGCGTCTCGGGGAGCATCCAGCCTTCACCGTCGTTCTGGTTGCAGAACGCTCTGATGCCCTTGACGACATCTCCACCACAGGCGGTGATCTTCTCCTGGAGATCGTGGAAGGCGACCAGAGATAACACCGTCAAGCGGCGCTCCGGGTGTTCCGTCTTGTCGATACGCCAGAAACCTTTTGGATCGTGCTGGACCTCTGATATCCGCTCCTCCGGAACATCACAGCCAGCCATTAGGTGCCGAAAATCGTCCATGCCCAGCCCAAAGACTACTGCCGAGATGGTATCGAGAGTAACACGTGCTTCGAGTCTGCGTCGCGCCGTTACACACCAAGATGCACGGAGATTCTTTGTCGCGAGGAGAGCGTCGCTGCAACACATCCATATTGGCGCGAAGGCCATGGAGGGACAGGCAAGTGTTAGCACACCCAAGGCAAACTCATCAGTCCTATTGGCAAGCGTCACGGGCGGAACCGCTGTTTCTTCTGCAATGAACCAGTTGAGGGTAGTTCCGGCAAGTCGCCGCCTGAGTGCAAAATCAAATGCGAACGAGTTCATGTGGCCGCTGAGCATCAAAGGAACCAGCCGACCCAGAGAAAGTCGTGGGGTCAAAATCGGGGCTTTGTTTCCCGAGGGGCAACCACAGATACAGGTGCTAACCAACGTTCGAGAGTTGGTCGCGGACGTGACATCCATGAAGAGCAAACGAGATGGCCAGCAGTCGGGGGGCTGGCTATCGACGAACCATGTGCTGCGGCCCATCAGGTACTGTGACTCAATCTGCTTTTGTTCCCATGGGATCTCTCGCCAATCCGCTGACCTTCCAGCACCCGAGACCCATCCCTTCTCGCTGAAATCGAACTGGCCGATCATCCGGCCTTCGTACAAAGGTAACGCCACAGCCGGGCCCACTACTTCAGTTTCCTTCTTCTCGCCGTCGTCGTCCTCGATCTTGATCTTCAATGGACGGCTGTTGGCGTCGGTGAAGGTGACTTCGGGGATTTCGTCTTCGTGGATGTAGTGGGTAGCCTCGCGGGATAGAATAATCCCGGGCGAAATATCGGCGCGGGGAATAGGGAGCTTGTCGTACGGCGGCTGGGCGCAGTGACTCTCGCCCTCAGGCAAGGGTTTGACACTTAGTTCGGCGTAGAGCTGCTCGATAGGCTTCCAGGGTCCTTTGATCCAGCGGCTGTACTCGTCCGGCTGGTAGCCCCACTCCTCCCATTTGGGCCGGGGCGGAAAGAGCTTGGAGTCACTGGTCATGTTGAAGTCGCCTTGGGCGTATCGTATGCCCCAGCCTTTCTCGCTCTGGTCACCCAGGAGCACCGAGTTCGAGTAGATCTTTGTCAGCACCTCCAGATCCCGCTGCGACTGAATCTCCAGGATCGCGCGACTGTTCGGCGAGAATTGGACAATCTGCTCGCGCGGGTATTCGGTGACGAATTGCTCGGCCTTTTCCCAGTCGGCCAGATTGCGCCGCATGAAAGCCGTGCGGATAGCCTGCGTCTGACCACCCTTGGCAACAATGACGGGGTTGAACTTGAACGAGCGATGAATATCGAAGATGCCCTCGCGGTTCTCAAAGCCAAAAAGCCATTCCCAGGAGCATTCATCGACAAAGAGGCGTCTCAGTGCGACCGCCCCAAAGTCGCTGTAGAGACCTGAGGGAACGATCAGACCAAGGCGCCCGTGATTGGCGAGGAGGGCATGGCACTGCTCCAGGAACATCTTGTACGTGTACGCTTTCCCTGATCCCTGATGGCGAAACGCATGGTCGGCATCGGCATAACCCGAAGACTCCTCCCGTTTCTGCTTCCACCGATCGTGGCGGCGCTGCGACGTGTCAAAACTGCTGCGGCCACGGTCACCCAAATTGAAATCATGGTGCGGCTTATCATTCGAATCGTAAGTGACGCGGTCACCAAAGGGGAAACCGGCGTACTTGACCCAGTTACCGAAGTCCTTGAAATAGGCCGTGTACTCCAACCACTGCTGCTCAATTGATGCATCCTGCTCGAAATACTCGCGTTGTTTCGCAAGTGCCTCTTGTTTGCCGTAGCTGCGATAAAGTGGGTCAAACGCCGAGAAGAACTCCTTCGACTGTGGTTGCAGTGTCTCCCAGGGTGGGTTACCGAGCACGGCATCAAACCCACCACAGGTGGCATTGAAGACATCGGGGAACTCCAGCTCCCAGTGGAAGAACCGCTGCTCGGCGGCTACCTGGCGGGCGATGGCCCGAGCCCCCTCGGTGACCTCATCACTGGCTAACTGGGTTGGCAGCGGCGCCCTGTCCAGCATGTCGGCCGGCCAGAACCACAGGGCACACCAAGTGTCAAAGGCATCCTTGAGACGACAAAACTCGGGACTGGCCCGTAGTGCCTCGTATTTCTCTGCCCGCAGGTCCACCTCCGTGATGCCCAGGCTGTGGATCTCCTTCAGCGCCGCTTCGGCGACATCGTGCCCCGTATGAACAGTTGTCAGGTCCATCGGATAGAATAGACGTCCCCCGTCGATGAATGCGATGAGGTTCTCCTTGACCTCTTTCTTAAAGTCCTTTATGGCCCGAGTCCGGTGCTCTTTCGGATGATGAACACCGTTTGTGTGGTTCTTGTCCCCTCCTTCGCGGTCCCACGCCATAGCGGGATAATGCATGAACTGATCGAACCAGGCGCCGACAAGCGAATTGCCGACTTTCACCTTGTGGTTCAGGAAGGTCAGCGGCAACTTCGGGTCCAACGTTTCGATCCAGAGCGACAGCCGGCAAAGCTCCACCGCCAATGGATCGGAGTCGACGCCATAGATACAGCGTTCCACCACGTAACGGCGCAAGATAGCCTTGGTTCTGAGTTCGAACTCGTCGTCCTCAGGTCGGCACGGAAGGGCTTCACTGGCGAGGGCCTGCTCACCTTGCTCATCGTAGATCAGGTCGAGCATGGCCCGGCCACCGTGGTCGCGGACGCGTTCATGCACGACAAGCGATTCGTACAATGCATTCGTAAGAAATCGTAGAGCGCCCAGACAAAATGATCCACTGCCACAGGCGGGGTCGCAGACCTTCAGTTTGAGGATCGCTTCCGGCTTTTGGACGGTCCATTTGTCGGTCGGAGCATCGAGATCGGGCTGACCACCCGCGGCCTCCGGCGGGTCATAAGCAAGCGGACGCAACGTGCGATGAACGGTAGGCACAGCGAGTTGCGGCCGGGTATAGAACGTACCGGAACCTTTGCGTGTGCCACCCCAGCGGACGAGGTACCATTCGCCCGGCAGCACGACCTTGACCACAAGCTGACGAACCTTGCGTTCCAGTGCCCGTTCGTATTGCATCTGCTTTTCGGGATTCATACGCCCGCGAGGACGCGATACCAGCCCGCCAACCCCGCAGGCCTTTCTCGCCCACTGTTCGGCCCGGGTTTGCAGAGTATAGCGGGCATCGTCGCCGGCACCCTCCTCCTCGGCCGCAGTTTCTTCTTCCTCGACTTCCTCCTCTTGCTCCTCGTCGCCTTCGGCGTCTTCTTCCTCGGGCTCTTCGGCCTCCTCTTCGGAAGTCTCCTCATCATCTCCTGCCGAGGACGTGTCCTTCAACTTCTCCAGGAGATTTCTGATGGCGCGATCGTCCATCTGTTCAAGAGTGCTTAGAGGCAATGCGGGCTGATTGCCGATCGCCAAGAAGACGATCGGTTCGTTTTCGGCCGCGCAGCGCAGCTCGAAGTCGAGCAGGCCCTCATACAGGATGCCGATGTACTCGCTATCGAGGCTGGAGAAATCCACCGGCGCCGATACCCAGGTCGCACTGCGGCCTTGACGAATCTTAATCTTCGTGCGAGTGAGCAGGTCGAGGATCTGGCGGACCTCGTAGTCGGTCATAATGTCCGCACCCAGACAGGTCGTCTCGAACAGATGGAGAGCCTGTTTCATGCCGTCCGGGTCGTCGGGACGACCGGGGGCAAACAGCTCGCCGCCGTAGCCGGGCACGGGCATCGCTTCATGGCTGCAGCCTGCGTAGATCAATCGAAGCAAAGCCAGAATGCGCGGGTAGGCCGCGAGATTATCGTGCAATTTGTGAGGGCTGATGCGTTCAAGCGATTCGCGGAGACCCTGGAGACTGTAGCCGCTGTGATAGATCTGAGAATCCCTTGGTAGCAGTCCTTCGCGGCTCTCGGCAAACAGAACAACGACGAGCCGCATGATCATCCGGACCGCGGCTCGGTATATATCCTGCGGGTCTAATCCGTCGCGATCATTGAGAGCAGTCGCATGGGCTTGGACAAGCAATTCAGCAGCTTGTCGGACTCGCTCCCCGAGGACGACAGACAAGTCCGCCTGCCCTTTTCGGCTGTTGTTGATGGCGGCCAGCAAGGGACAGGGCTTGCCCTTCTCGGTGGGCGTCCACAACGCCGGCGAGAGCAAGGCCCGCAGGCCGGCGAACTCTTCAGACGTCTGTCCGGCGGCGAACCACTGCTCCAGCTCCCACTCGCAGAAGGCCTCGTAATCCAGGCCGGCAAATACGATCCGCCACTGTTGACCGTTCGTCAGGACCGCGAGCTGATAATCACTCTGGCGCAGCCACTGAAGAACCTGAGAGCAAACACGCTTACCGCGTCCTAAGCCAATCCGCCTCTGATTATCAATGAACACGGGTACAGCAGCGCCGCGCTGGCCCAGCCACAAATGACTGGGACGAATCGCTTCCCCTGTGACACTGCGTCGGGTCCAGCTCGATTCGACTTTGCTTCCCCGGAGCCAGTTGCCATGCGGCGGTGCAAAGCCGCATGCCTTCTCCAAAACATAAGCAACGAAAGAGCCCCGCTTCTCGGTCGGATTGTCCTGGAAGTTGATCATTTCCCGCCGCAGACGGTCCTGCTGAAAAGTCAAAAGCCTCTCCGGCAGGCTGGGCACCAATTCACCGAGGCGCTGGCTGTCCAGTAGCATGCCTCCGTGCCGGAGATTGCTCCACCACTGGAGATGATCGACGTTCATCGGTCACCTCCTTTCGGCACCGGCAGACGGATCTCAATCGCCACGGGAAACACCTGGGCCTCGCCTTGGAGAGCGTATCGTTTAGGAAGCAGGAATCTGGTGATTCGGTCCCTCTCCCGAGCAAGCTGATCACGGACTTCCTCGTAATGCAGCCGACGACGCTCGACCTCTGCCTGTTTTTCCTCAATGGACCGATCCAAATCGTCCAATTCGCGCTGGGACCGCCACAGGTATTGTTGTGCTCGCTCAGATTTCAGCTCTCGGATCTGTCTTTCCAGCTTGGCAAGGGTGTTTTCTACAATCAGGGTGGAGACTTCAGCCTGTCGGCTCTGATAACGCCGTATTTCCTCCTGCCGAGCGGTTTCGCCATCAGTTTCGAGCTGTTTCCGCAGTTCGCCGGTGAGCTTGGGTCGCAGTTGCTTGACGAAGTCCTGGAGATCCGGCGTCAGCGTATCGAGAAGGTTGCTTGTGTATTCCCTGTGGGACTCGTCCCGGCATGGACGGCACTGACGCAGTGAGATTGCCGGCGCATGGGGCAGAGGCTCGCCCAGTTCCTCACCATGAACGGGAAGCACATACGTTTGCACCCAATGGTGGAACGTCTCGCGAAGTTCGTTGACAGCGAGTTCTTCAACGTGCAGGAGCACGAGCGCATCCGACCCGAAGGGGACCTGCCCATAACGAATGGTCCAACGGGACACTGCTCCGGGACCGGGGAACCGACGACGGGTCAGCGCCCCCGTAGCTTTGCGCACAAACGGGTGTGCCAAGTGAAGCATCAATCCATCCACGCGCGGCCGGAAGATGGTCCTCGGTCCCACCGTTTCGAGGAATGGTTTGGGGCTGAATGACAGCCATGGCACCGGTCCGGATTGTCCCCTCTCCGGCCGTTTGCGAATTGTTTCATCAATGATGTCTTTCCAGCCCAAGAGATTCGGATCGCAGATCCGGAACCGCTCTTGCTCATCCGTTGCCGTTAGCTGGGGCCGTCCGACCTCCATAGCCATTGCGGTCTCCAATGCGTCACGACTGGCGCTGGGATCGAGGTCGAGCTCATTGGCTAACGCTTCCAGATTCTCTTTTGCATCTAAGCCGTCATCCGTATCGTCGGCATCGACCTCAATCGACTGGCGCACCTGTTCAATCTGCAGATCCAATGTCCTCTGGACCTGCCCCGCATCTTCGCCGTCAACCAGTCGGCGATGAATGGCCTCATCGAACAATTCGCCTGTCGCGCCGAGATCCTCACGAATCTGATCGACCTTGCCAATGAGGTAGGACATGAATTGCAGATCCGCCTCCTCTTCGCTAGTGAAGTAGTGTACGTAGACGTCCCTCGCCTGTCCGTGACGGTCGAGGCGACCGTTGCGCTGCTCCAGGCGGGAAGGATTCCAGGGACAGTCGTAATGCAGCAGATACCTGGCGGTGCTCTGGAGGTTCAGACCCTCGGAGGCGGCATCGGTTGCGATCAGCACCCGCACACGGGCATCAGGGTCGTTGAAAGCATCCTTGATCTGCTCTCGCTCCGGGTCATCCATGCCCCCGTAGAGACAAAGGAATCGGTCCTCATCGTGTGGATACACACGCCTGAGTCGGCGTAGGAGGTAATCGAGTGTCGTCTTGTACTCTGTGAATACCACAAGACGCTCCTCGCTTACCCACCGGTCGTCCTTCCGGAGCAGCTGCTCGATCAGCACGCACAAAGTACTGAACCGACCGTCAGCCTTAGGGTCTTGGTCAATCACCGATTCATCGAGGGAGATGCCAAGCCCTTCTGCCGCCGCATCAATGGCCGCAATCTCGTCGCTCACCTGATCGACAAGGGCCTTAAGCCAAGAGCCAATCACGCCGGTGGCTGTCGATTCTCTTTGCACGGCTTCAAGATCATTGTCCGTGTCCTCCCCGACGACACGACCGGCAATTACGACGTCGCTATCATCAGCACTTTCCTCTTCCTGCAGACCTAGTGCGTCCTCACGTCTTGATTTTTGGGTACAGTCGCTTGAGTTTTCGCCGGGCGTCGTCGATTTTGAATTGCCAATCGA
>Ga0272441_10006426_pt1 | contig 19710 bp, 13 predicted proteins | sample SSMProp6N_FD_193582 | JGI IMG/M metagenome (GOLD analysis project Ga0272441, IMG submission 193582) | Marine sediment archaeal communities from Little Sippewissett salt marsh, Falmouth, MA, United States - SSM-Prop-6N | ecosystem: Environmental > Aquatic > Marine > Wetlands > Sediment ... | reverse complement strand
TGAATGGAGAATATTTCCATTTGGTTAGAGACTGGACCGACATCTCCGGTCTTAAAGAAAGTCCCTATCGCACGGACAACCGTCCGGATCTCTACTCATTTTATGGCGGTGATATTCAGGGAGTCATGGATAAACTGGATTATCTGCAAAATCTGGGAATCACCATAATCTACTTTAATCCTCTGAATCAGGGTAAATCCAATCATAAATATGATCCGTTGGATTACCTTTCTATTGACCCTCATTTTGCCGATAAATCCACTTTTATAAAATTTGTACAGGAAGCTCATGACCATGGTATTCGGATTATTGTCGATATGGCTTTTAATCATACCGGAGATTCTCATTTTGCTTTTGTCGATACAAAAGAGAAGGGGCCGGATTCCAAATACTGGGATTGGTATGAATGGCATCAGTGGCCGCTGCCGGACAGTGGCTGTCCTACGCCTTGCTTTTATTATGAGTGCTGGTGGGATTTTCCTTTACATCCTAATCTGAATTTCGATTTATCCCGTGCCAATCCCAAAGAAAATGATATTCGCGATATCAGACAGGCCGACCCCAATCTAGAAGTGGTTCATTATATTCTGGAAGCGGCCAGATACTGGCTGGGGGATCTGGATATTGACGGATTCCGTCTCGACGTTCCCAATGAAGTTCCTTTTTGGTTCTGGAACGAATTCCGTCAGGTTGTCGAACAGGTAAAACCGGATGCTTTCCTGATCGGAGAAATTTGGGGAAACGCCATGCCCTGGATGGGACCGCGATGTTTTCACTCAACCATGAATTATAAATATTTTCGTGATCCGGTGCTGAAATTTATTCTGAAGGGCCGCGGCACGGCTGAGGAATTCGATCAAACCCTGACCACAGGAAGGAATCTGTATCCCAAGCAGGCCAGCCTGTCTATGATGAATCTGATGGGCAGCCATGATACAGAACGAATCATTCATCAGGCAAACGGGAATATCAAGCGGGTCATGATGGCCGCTCTGTTTTCCATGACTTATCCGGGCGTGCCTCATATTTACTACGGGGATGAGGTCGGGCTGGAAGGAGGCAAGGATCCGGACAACCGTCGGCCCTTTCCCTGGGATTGGAAAGCATCGGAAAAGCGTGTGAAAATCCATGAATTATACCGAAAGCTGGTGAATCTGCGGCATCGATATCCGGCATTGCGTACAGGTGAGTTCAAGGCCGTCTATTCACAGGAAAAGACATATGCTTATCTGAGGCAGAACCGTAAACATCAATTCCTAATTGTATTGCATAATGATGAGTGTCCGGAAACGATTCATCTGGATTTTTCTGAGATTGGAATTGAAACAGAGGATTCGTTATTGGAGTTGTTAAGTGAAACAAGGGTTCCGGTCAGGAAGAATACGATCCAACTTGATTTTACTGGATTGGATGGTGTGTTGTTCATGTTCTAATAAATGGATTTACAGCAACATCTGAATTTTTATTTTCTTATTATTTATCGGCTTTTATTTCATATACAAACAGCGAATAAAACAGGTTCGCTCGCGCCATATTCTGTCATTCTGCTATAAAATAAAGAAGCTTATTGAAATTGGAGTGCAAATTCATGAATCGCCTGGCTATTTAAATGTTCAACACTTTGTTCAACACCTGCGACTTTTTTAACGATCGCCTTTTGTAAAAAATTCATTTTATCAAAATCAAATATCCCTCCGAACAGACCATGTGCCTTGGCATGATGACGAATTGTTACAGAAAAGGCATTGTTAAATTGTTCCTGAGCTCGCTTGTTGTCCATACAGCAGATAAAAAGTCCCAGTGTTTTTTGCATTAATATATCTACATTATTTTTGCAAAAATTTTTTACGGATCTTTGAATCCTTCCTGCATGAATGGATCCTCCGATGATGATGATATCAAAAGCGTCGATAAAAACGGGAACCGGTTCTTTTAAATTTTGAATCTTCACTTCTCCCTTCAATTCTGATTTCAATCTTTCTGCCGCCAGCTCCGTGCAACCGTGCATGCTGGCGTATACAATCAGGGTTTTCATTCTGCTTGCTCCTCTGGAAGCATGATGTTTATCAAATTGAATCTGTATACGTCAAACATCGCATCAAAGTTACATTCGAAGGACAGAGAGATGAGTAACGATTCAAACGCTCAAGTTACATCAGAGAAAATTCAGCAACTTTTTTAAAACAGCGGTTGATTATTCTGGATGTTCATTTAAAAATTTTTCAGCCTCCTTCTTGATAAATGCATCCTCGGCAATGCCGTGAACTGTCTTGTCTGAGTCCAGGATTTCCTTCATCATCTGAATGGCCTGCTTTTTCTCTCCCTGATCGTACAAAGCTTCAGCATAGTATTGTTTTGTAAAGAGGTTCTCGTGATTGATCGAAAAAGCTTTTTCAAAATAGCGAAGGGCTTTCTTTTTTGAAGGCCATCCCAGAATCAGCGGGATTTTCGGGGCCATAAAATGAAGCCGGCCCAACGTTCGATAAGCACCGCCCTCTGCAAAAGTATCTTGTATGGCAATCAGGCTTTCCGCATGATGACGGACTTTCCCAGCGACGCCTTTTCTCCCGGCTGTCAGCAATCCAACCTGCTCCGACCAGTATCCCCATAAAATCCCCATCCAGAAATGAAGACCTGGAGAATTCGGATACATTTCGAGCGCCCGGTTGCCGATATCGATTCCTTGTCGGAAACACTGTTTCCTTTTCTTTTTATCGTTCAAGGTGTAATTGCCCTTATAATAAAAACATTGCATGATTTTCCAGTATATTTTTTCTTTCATTGTACTGTCAGCGAGATTCAGTGATTTTTGATAACAGCGAATGGCCCGGTTAATATTCGATGTGTCTACGAGACCTGAGGCCGGCTGAAATCCTTCAGCCCGATATGCATAGAGACTGTCCGCTTTCTGGAGATACAGATTGGATGTCGCAGCCGGCGCTGAGGTGTAAAGAATCATCATTGAAAAAATTTTAATTATAAAGGCTTTTTGATCAAACATTTTGTTCTCCCAGGATTAGATATTCGTTGTGTATGACTAAAGAAGGTTCCTTTTTATAAATAAAAGAATGATAAATTAAGCGTATGGTTAAATGATTCCTGAACAAGTCAGGAATCGTTCAATAAGTTCTAAAATGCTTCAAATACCTCCATATAATATCCTGAAGTATTTTTTCCATATCCAAAATCCAGCCTGATATTCAGTTTTTCATCGGGATTGATACAAAACCGGAATCCGAATCCAATCGAATATCTGGCATTGCTGAGTTGAAAATCATCCAAATGATGTGTCACTTCTCCGATACCGGCGAATAAGACGACGCCGAGCTGTCTGGTGAAGAGCCAGCGGTACTCAGTCTGGATGATAAGCGCATGGTTATCACGATACCTGCCCTCATAATAACCCCGCATGAGTTGAGATCCACCGAATCGGGATAAACTCTGAAAGGGAGCCGTACCGAAAATCATCTGTGAATAGGCCTGCACAGCGATAATATGCCTGAAATAGACCTGGAAATAGTGTCTCAGGTCCAGAGTCAATCGCTGAAATGTAAAATCACTTCCGAGAGCCGATCCGAATCCGGCGCATTGTAATGTGTAATTATAACCGCTCATCGGGAAGTAAATATTGTCCCGCGTGTCCCGGCTTATCAATACCCCTGTTCCTGAATATTGACTTTTCTGACTGCCCGGTATGTTTCCACGAATGAGCTGTCCATCTTCTTTCAGCAGTGATAAAGCCTGGTTCATGAATTCAATCTGAATTCCTGCATATAGATTGGACAGAATCCGCAGGCGCGGGCTGAACTGGATAACCACGCGTCTGGCAGTGTAAGATTCTTTCTGATCATTGGTTGTCTGATTGCCAATACCATAAAATTGATCCGGATAATCATAATAACCCAGCCAGGATTCGAGCTGCCATTTTTCATTTTTCCCGTAGAGACAGGCCGTAACCTTAGCAAGTATTTGTTTATTTTGAGTATATACCAACATTGGAATCCAAGATGACGGTCGGGTGTTTGTTGAATCCCGCGAGAAAATGGTCATGGCTGCGCCATAGGCCCAGCGGGTTTCGGGCGTGTAAAAGAGAACCGGGTACGCAAAAACACCTTTCGAGTCCGTGCTGTCTTGCTTTCCGGAGAGAGATACTTGTGAAATGATGAGCAATAAGATGCAGCAGACACTTTTTTTCAATATAATCTTCATACAGACGCTTTCACTGAACCAGATATTTTTTCAATCCGGTCGATATTTTTAATGAAATGCCCAGTCTTTTTTGAAGCGAATAACAGCCTGGGCCGGTCAGAAAAAGTGTTGCGAAAATCAATAAATATGTCAGAGCCAGTTCTTTTCCGGCAAAAGAGTCGCTGCCATGCTGAATGAAGGCAGCCACGAACATGGATACAATAAGCGGTATAGCACTTAACCGGGTAAAAAGCCCCAGAAAAATAAAGAGGGCGCAGAGAAATTCGGCAAACACAACCAGTATAAAGCTCGGAGCAGCGCCTATGCCAATCGGATTTGCAAACCGGATGGGATCGCCGGAGATAAGTCGGATTAACTTCGGCCCGCCATGGCCGTAAATCATAAAAAAAGAACCGAATATGCGGAGCAGAAAAATACCCCATGTGATCGAGGTGTTTTTTTTCATGGATATTCCCCTTATGTGAATATCAGCGTTGTTACAATTTGTTACAATCCTGAAATCCTGCTGTTACAAATATTCTATAGATTTGTTCTGATACGAATCATTGTGTTGTATAAATGAAAGGAGAAAAATTATGATTCACAAGTTCTTTTTTTATGTGGTGAAAATGAAAAATACTTTTATTGTCTTTGAAACCATTCTGGTCTTCAATTCTTTTGTCATAGCCGGGGGAATTATTGAAGGTGTTGTGGTTGACTCAAAAACCGGAGCGCCTTTGCCGGGAGCCAATGTGCTGATACAGGGTACATCTTTGGGTTCAGCCGCCAATCAAAATGGAGAATATGTTATTCAAAATATTCCGGCCGGACATTACACCATTGAGGCGACTATGATGGGATATCAACGAAATTTGAAATCCGAGATGGCCGTGGAAGCCAATCGTGTCACGCAGTTATGTTTTCAGCTGAAAGAGAAAATTATTGAGACAGAAGCGATCAAGGTTAACGGATCGTTCTTTGAGGGAAGCGGGGATGCGGTTATAAGCGCACATACTTTGAATTCTCATGAAATCCGGTCTGCGCCGGGCGCGGTTGAAGATGTTTTTCGTATTTTGAAAACGCTGCCGGGAGTCGGAACGACCGGTACTTCGAGCGCCAATCTGATTGTACGCGGAGGCGACCGGAATGAAAATCTTGTGCTGCTGGACAACATTGAAATTCGCAGTCCGCTTCATTTTTCTCGTGAAAATGTGTCTATGGGCGTTATTTCGATTATCGATCCCCGTTTTATCCGTAATATTGATTTTATGACGGGTGGATTTCCGGTTCTTTACGGAGATAAACAGTCTTCGGTTTTTAACATACAGCTTAAAGACGGAAACCGGACTCAGTTCAATCATGATGTGAATATGAGTATGGGTGGATTCTCGGTGGGCGTGGACGGACCCTTCTCAGACAGAGCGAATGTGCTGTTTTCTATGCGCCGAGGTGTTTTTGATATTTTTACAAAAATGATGAATCGGCCCGTATCCCCTCGTTATTGGGATATGATTGGCAAGCTCTCCTGGAATCTGGATAATAAAAATAAACTCTCCCTTGTTGGATTTTATTACAAGGACGATGCCGAGCGTCAGGAGAAAATGGAAGACCATGGCGAGTTTGCCCGTAAATACGAGTATTCAAAATGGGATGACGATGGTGCAGCGATGGGTTTAAATTGGAGATTCATGCTTAATGCCAGCGGATTTCTAATTACCACTGCCGAGTGGTCCAGCAACGGCATAAAATCGATCATGGGGTCCAACAATAACCGTGATATGAACGGAGATGATACCCGTGTTTATACGATTCAGTTGAAATCCAGACTCCATTATCGGTTACATCCGCTGGTTTCCATCGATGCCGGGGGCTATATTAAGCATCTGACGGCGGACTATCACCGATGGCGGGATGCAGATACACTTGAGGCCGGATTCATCATTCCGGCTTATGAGACCATTTATCATTTTCCAGGTTCTGAAAAATCCGGATTCTACTTTCAAAGTGAAATACGACTTTTTAATCGGCTTTCTGTTATTCCGGGTTTTCGGTGGGACACATTTGCATTCACCCGGGAATCGGACTGGAGCCCCAGAGTGAATGCGGTTTATTATCTAACTGAAAAAACCACACTGAATATGGCAGCCGGTTACTACCATCAATCCCCCTTGCTGTTTCAGGTTTGCATGGATGCGGCCAATCGGTCGCTTCGAAGCAGTGGGGCTGTTCATCAAGTGATCGGTATTGAACACCTGCTTCGTCCGGATACACGTATAACATTTGAATTGTATAATAAGGACATGGAAGAAGTCTTTGTGCAAAATGATACGAACAATGTAATCAGAAACGGAGGATTGGGATCCTCAAAGGGTTTTGAAATAACTCTGCAGAAAAAGATGGCCCGAAATCTGTTGGGCAGTCTGGCCTATACCTGGTCTATCAGTAAGCGGCAGGATGCGGATGATTTACCGGAATATGATTTTGATTATGACCGCAGACACAATTTAATCCTGACCGGAAGTTATCGGTTTTCTGATAAATGGCGGATCGGCCTTAAATATCAATACGCAACCGGCAATCCTTATACACCCGTGATCGGTTCCAAGCAGCTTTATGGTGACTGGTTCGTTGTTGAGGGAGAGCAGAATTCAAATCGCTTTCCGGATTATCATACACTTGATTTCCGTGTGGACCGCTCGTTCCGTTTTGGCAACTGGACCCTCAAGACCTATCTGGAAATCTGGAATATATACAACCGCGAAAATGTACTGGATTATTATTACAATGTCGATTCTGCCGGAAAAATCGAGCGGGTAACTGCTGCAGATTTTCCAATCATGCCCATGTTCGGTGTGAATGCTGAGTTTTAATGGTTTGTGTCGTCTTACGAATTGATTATATTAATGTCAATGATTGTTTTTGTTCTTAAAGAGGAACAGAATATCATGAAAGAACATATTCTCGTTATCGACGATGATGAAAAACTGAACACATTATTGAAGGACTACCTTTCAGATTTTGGATATCAGGTGAGTACAGTCAATCGTCCAACTGACGGGTTAGAGACAGTGAGAAGGACTGCTCCAGATTTAGTCATCCTTGATATTATGCTGCCGGATATGGATGGATTCGAAGTCTGCCGGGAGATTCGCAAAAGGTCGACTGTTCCTGTTATTATGTTAACAGCGCGTGGCGAGGTCACGGATCGCATTGTGGGTCTGGAAATCGGAGCGGATGATTATTTACCCAAACCGTTTGAACCCAGGGAGCTTGTTGCCCGGATTCAGTCGGTGTTTCGCCGGTTGTCGAAACCGCAGGCGTCTGTCATCAAGTTCCGAGGGCTGAAAGTGGATTTTGAGAAGCAGTCCGTCGTTTTGTCGGGGAGAAAAATCACATTGACTGCAATGGAGTTTGAACTGCTTCGGTTATTTACGGAGAATGCGGGAAGGGTGCTGACCCGCAATGATATCATGGATGCGCTTCGGGGTATGGATTGCAGTGTTTACGACCGATCCATTGATGTGCTTCTCAGCCGGTTGCGTCAGAAATTGAACGATGATCCGAAGAATTCGGAATGGATTTTAACCATTCGGGGTGCCGGCTATAAGTTTGTCGGAGGCGGAAATGATTCCTCATGACACACCTTACATGAAAAGACACCGGTCCATTTTTTTGCGCCTTCTTTTTGTGCTGCTGGCAACTATGGGATTGATCCATCTGGTGATTGGGGGGGCTTTCGGCCTCTTGTCTGGGATGGATTCTGGTCAACACATTGAAGATAACATTCGATATTACGCAGAAATGATTGTCCGGGAGATTGGTGTGCCACCAGATACTTTACGGGCCCATCAACTGGCGGATACCTATGATCTATATATTCAATATGAGGGAGCGCATTTTCGATGGGCCAGTCATGAAGAGATGCCGAGGGTGTCCAAGGGATTTGGACCCAGCGCCAAATGGCGGAAGCCGGTTATCATCACCAAACATGATGGCAGTCAGTATACCATTATGTGGCGGTTTGGTCCATTTACAGGAATGCATCGTCAGATTTTATTTGGTATCCTTCTGCTCGTGACTTTGATTTTTATGGGTACTCACGGTTATCTTCGCCGTATCCTCCGGCCGATTCAATGGCTGCGAAACGGGGTGGAGGAAATCAGAAATGGTCATTTCAATGTTGAAATTCCCATAATCAGAAATGATGAACTGGGCCGCCTAAGCGAAGCCTTTAACAATATGGTTCAACAGATCAAACAAATGATTTATTCGCGTGACCAATTACTGCTTGATGTGAGTCATGAATTAAGATCGCCGCTTACAAGAATCAGGGTGGCTTTGGAATTTATTCAGGATAGTGAAAAGAAAAAAGCGATTCTGTCTGATATTACAGAGATTGAAACCATGATCACTGAAATTCTGGAGACCGAGCGGTTAAAAACGGAGCATGGACGGATGAATCAAGTCAAGACCGATCTGGCGGCCCTTGTTCATGAAATCGCAGAGGAATTCGGGAATCGTGCACCCGGAATTTACCTGATCGATATTCCGCCCTCGATGTTTATTTCGATCGACGTAGATCGAATTCGCATGGTCCTTAAAAATGTGCTAGAGAACAGCATCAAATTTTCGAGGCATAACAGCCAGCCGATTGAAGTGTCCATGGCCGTTGAAACGAACAGGCTCATGCTTCAGATCCGGGATGATGGCATTGGTATTCCCGAAGATCAACTCCCCTATATTTTCGAACCATTCTTCAGAGTCGACCGGTCGCGCTCTAAAAAGACGGGCGGTTATGGTTTGGGGCTCCATTTATGTCAAAAGATCATGGAAGCGCATGAGGGAAAGATTTGCGTTGAAAATAATAAAGATATAAAAGGTGTGACGGTTAGCCTGATATTCGGAAGATGATTGAAGGCTGATGATCGTAGAGGTTCCATGTAATATTCTCAGTTAGTGGGACAAGTCAGGATTGTGATCAACTTGATATACTTTGTGATCAATGAGCATCTTATTATTCAGTGAATCGAGCAGCTTTGCATCCTGTTGAGCCGATGTCAGCTTGGGATGTTTCAGATAATTTGAATCCAGTTTCACTTCATAGGCGGCCGCATTGATAAAATGCTTAAGCTTTGTCTGGTCGACCGAACTGTGATATATATAGACGGTGTTTCTCATATTTTTTCGACTCATTTCAATGGGCACTCCAAAGGCATTGAACTCCAATCTGGGTGAAACCTGTCGTCGGGTTATCAGGTTTTTACCGGTCATTTCATTCAGAAATTGATTTAACATGGACATGGTTAGATTGAGTGAGCTGTCCAGACAGGTGTAAATGGTGGTATCCATCACATCTTCCTTCAGCCACAGCGTTTTCAGGATTTCATATTCTTCATGGGTTGGCAGAATATAATCCTTGTTTTTCAGTTTTTTTCTTTCCGCCAGCGGTTCGTTCAAAGGTTTGAACTGAAGCTCGGGGAATATCCGGATCTCATCCGAGACAGAGCCCGGAGACGGGTCAGTAAGATCATACCGGATGTCGGTTGAACGGGACGCATTGACATGGACGCCAATGGTTTTTTGCTGTCTTGGTGTTGACCTGTAGGCCGGCATGGTGATTCTGGGCAGTTTTCTGACCGTATCCTGTACGGTGATTGAAGGGATGGAATCCGCTTTCATCAACAGGGATGCAGGGGCATGGCACGCCGTGCCTCTTCTGGTATCCGGTGTCTGTGAAAAGCCATAATATGAAAATGTCATCAGGTGCCAGAGGATGCAGACGATGACACAATGTTTGATTTTCAAAGATTTTACCTCATTTTTTAATTATCAAATAATTGAATAATTACGATGCGATATAGATGTAGACGGAGGGGAAGGCGATAAAGTTGTGGATTTTTTATAGGGGCTGTATCATAAGTCGATTTTTTAAGACAAAATATTGGATTTACGCCTAAAAAATCGTCCATTTTAGGGCTTTTGATACAGCCCCAACACAATAATTATTTCAACAGGATCATTTTTTTGATTGCCTGAAATTCACCCGCTGCCTGCAATTTATAAAAATAAATACCGGATCCATAGTCTTCCGCGTTCAGTCTGTATTGATAGTTACCCGGTGACTGGATTTTATTCATCAGAATTTCAATGATTTTGCCGCGCACATCATAAACGATCAAAGTCACCTGTCCCGTTCGCAGGATCGAGTAGGTGATTTCAGTAAGGGGATTGAAGGGATTGGGATGGTTCTGTGACAAAGCGTATTCTGTCGGCAACCCGGATTGCAGCTTAACATCACTTGAAGCCAGGACCTGAATCTGATGATCTTCAACCTCGCCCCAGGGTATGCCATTAAGATGAGGTTCCATAGTTTCCGCGGATAAAACAAACCTTCCGTATGTGTACCCAGGTACTGCTGTGGCAGGCACATCAAATGTTACGGCATAGACACTGTTGCTGGGCACCAACTGATATGAATCCACGACCTTTTCATTTTCTTCCCAGGCATTGTTCTGATTAAAATCAATCCAGGCATCAAGCAGGCCGTTCGCTTGTGAGGGTGGGAGTGTACTGCCTGGGTATCGAATATAGGCGGTTCCTTGCTCTCCAGCAGTTAAATAGTATATAGTCACGCCATCCTCATCATCCATACCCGTGTTGTCATCACCCAGAGCGGTTGTATGGGGCTGTCCATCCAGTTCAGCATCGGTTTGATATCCCAGCATCATACCACCGAGTGAAACCCGGTACGTGGTGCCCGGATCGCTGCGCAGGGTTGGATAGGGAGCGGGTGCATCCCCAAAATCGAATACGGGTAAAATCTCAACCTCGTGATCCTCAACTTCCCCCACCCGGATACCGGTGAGACTCATTCTTCCAGGATCTGAATGAGTCAATACAAATCGGGCGAACGTCTTTCCTGATTCAGCCATGGCCGGCGTCTGAAACTCCAGCTCATGAATCAGGCCGGGTGTCAGGATTTCGGAATTGAATATCTGTTCATCATTTTCCCAGGCACCGTTCTGATTGAAATCGATCCATGCGTCGAGCAGACCATTCTCTCCTTCCAGGTGTGGTGAAGTGAAGTCGACAGTTGCTGTCGCAGACATTGCGGGTAATAGCCCCCCCCAATCGCTTCCTATTGTCACACCATCCTCATCGTCCAGGTTGGTATTGTCATCTCCCATGGCGTTACTGTACGGCCGGCCATCCGCTTCCGTATCCACGTTCTGACCCAGCATCATACCAAAGTATGCTTTCCGATACAGGGAACCAGGATCAGCCAGAAGTGTTGGATACGGTGCCGGCGCGTCTCCAAAATCGTATTGACTTAAAATCTCGACTTGATAGTCCTCAACTTCACCGACTGGTATTCCGGAAACCGGAATCCAGGGATTGGCCGATGCCAGAACGAACCGGGCAAATGTGAATCCTGGAACTGCATCTGATGGTACTTCAAATGCAAAATCATATATTTGACCCGGCGACAGTATTTCCGATGTTAATATTTTTTCATCATCGTCCCAGGCATTATTCTGGTCATAATCGATCCAGGCATTCAGAAAGCCGTTATAATTGGATAAGCCGGGATCTGAAAAATCCACATAAGCATGACCCGTAAAACTCTGCATAAGCCAGTCAAATGTCACGCCATCCTCGTCATCCTGGTCTGAATTATCATCGCCCAATGCAAGCGAATCAGGCTGTCCATCGGGTTCTCCGTCAATCAAGGCACCCAGTTTGCAATTCGGCATGATAGAGCGGATCATGACACCCGGGTCATCCTTCATGGTGGGATAGGGGGCGGGCGCGTCCCCGAAATCCAGCTCGGGAACCTCGACCGTGATATAGTCTTCCTTGAATTTTGTGTCAACCTCCAGATGGGTTAGTCCGCCTTTAACAAACAGACTCACATCAAAAGTGCCCGGTGTATAATAGATAATCAGATGCGGACCGCTTCCTGTCGCGGTATTAGGTGATCCATAAGGGAAGCTCCAGGAGTATTCACTTGCATTGGATGAGTTGTTTGTAAACTGTACCGTTAATGGTGCATACCCGGATCTGGGACCGCCGTAAAAATCGGCTATGACCTGGGCTGTTGCATGGCCGGCTAATAGAAGTAAACTGAAAATCAACAGATAACGTCGTGTCATGATGCTTGTCCTTTCGGTTGAAAGAAAATTATACCAAAGAAACAGAAATAAATGAAAGATTTAGAAATGGTCGTCATCCGGCCAGTTGTCAGCATTACTGAATTCCGGTCCGCAGAAACCGGTCGAAGTCGCGGGTGAGTGTATGATAATCAATGATACAGATAAATAGAAATAAATGCAATAAAAAATTGGTTTTGTAGGGATCGTTCAGAGAGGTGAAGATTTATTTCCGTAGGGGCACTGTATACCGTGCCCCTACGATAAAAAAACCTCCAGGAAAGAGTAAACATCCCGGAGGTTTTTATAGAGGGGACTTAGTTGAAAGGGATTTTATATAAACAGAAGGCAGCCTTTTTGAAAAAGGCAACCTTCTAAAAGCGGCTTCCTACAATTATAATATATAAGCGTACCCGATTTTGGCGAAGATGGTGCGGTTGGTCTGTATCATATCCAGCGGCAGGTTTGTTTGAATTTCATTGTCCCCGTAATAGTTGTCCGAATACCCTAAAAAGAAAACCGTCTGGGGATTGATCTTGTATGAAAAGAGTATCTGTGTGAAGAGTCCCTTTGAAATAGGATCCGTATCTTCATCTTCGTAAAGCACTGTATTGCGTTTGTAATGCCAATACTGAAAGATGGTTCTCATGAATACACGTTTGCTGAATTGGTATACCAGCTTCAGCCGCTCAATATTGGCTGTATATAACCGGCCGGAACCCACATCCAGCCGGTCCGAAGTGTGGTTGATTTCAGTACGGAGATGCAGGCCCAGACGTAATTCCAGATAACCACCCAAGCTAAGCTGGTTGCCCGCCCGCTTGTTGTCGTAATCGATGCGGTCGCCATAGCGTGTCCAGATTTCACCGGCAATCCATCCAGAAGGCCGTGTATATACCCAGGCATTCAGCCAGTGGGCCCGGTACGATTGCCCTTCATATCGATCGCTTCCCCATTCGCCATAAATGCCCGCGTTACTTTGCAAGGGTCCCTGGTAATTGATCCGGCTGGTGAATGCCCGGTGCAGGGGATTGCCGAGCCGGTCATAGCGCTGATCATAGCTTCCGTAAAGGCTGAGCCAGTGAAACCAGCTGCCCGGATCTCTCTGCCATTTGTAACTGCCCCCGGTTTCGGAGTAGGTAAATCCGGCCATAGTCATAAATCCCATGTCCGCTCGAAATCCCGGATCCACATGCTGGAAAAATTGATAGATGTCCCAATTGCGTGTATTATGATTAATAAAGAAATGATAGGCTTGGCCGTCAAATTCTTTTTGATGCTGATTATAATCCAGCGCCAGAGAATCCGGGTATTGGGTCCATGCATTTGTGACTTGAAACAGGATCCGGTTTTTTTTCGTGAATTTGATGTCTCCATCAATCCCGGCGACACGGTTATGATAATCGTCTCCCTCACGATCCGTCAGGACGATTCCCAGATTCGAAGATTCTCCCACATCATGTTTGTAACGAAGGACAGCGCCCTGGGATTGTTTTTGAAGAGATTCATCATCGGAGCCTTCTGCGCCTGGAAAGATAAAATTGGTCAGCCGGTCTTGAACAGTATAAAAGCCAATCGAATGATCGCCTTCCTTTCCAGTCAGCTTTACCCCATATTCCGGTTCAGCCAGTGTTCGTGTATGAACCAGATGAAAGGGAGTTGAGAAAAAATCCGCTCCTTCCAGGAAAAACGGGCGCTTTTCAGGATAATAGAGTGCAAACTGTGTGTTGATATCCAGCTGCACGATATCCGCCTCAATATTGGAAAAATCCGGATTCAGCGTGGCACTCATTGTCAGATTCGGTGTAAAACCCCATTTGGCAGTTAATCCCGGATCATAGGCTTTGGATTTTTCCAGAAACGGCCCACTGGTTTCGTTTTCACGTTCCTGGGAATATATCGCAGAGAATGTGGGATCAAATTCAATGTTATTGCCAGGAGATGCACCGGCGAAACCGATCATTTTCAGAGATTGGCACATATAGCAGTTGTTGTTACGATCTCTCGGAAAGGCACCGATATGATGTCGCACATTGCGGGGATAGCTTCGAACCACGTCGAATCCCCAGATCTGATCCTCCTGAGACCGGGGGAATCCCAGTGCACGAAACGGGATAGCCATTTCAACGACGTAACCCGTATCAGTGATACTGCCATTCGATTCCCAAATGGCATCCCAAGATCCGCCACCTCCGGTCGGTGTTTCGATAATATCCGATTGAATACCGAAGGGATTGCAGGCAAAATCATACGTGCGGCGCTGATCATTGAATGTGTCGAACAGAATCAGGATCCAGTCATCATCCCAGGTTTGATCCCGGTCGCAAAAATGGGCACGGATTTCGGAGGGATTGTGATCATAGCATTTGAATCCGGCATAGATATAGGCAGAGTTGTAAACCAGATAAGCCTCGGTTTTTACCGGGGCCTCGATATTTTCACCAGGACTGACTTCAATATTGGCGGGTACAACCAGAGCCTGCTTCCAGAATGGTTCATCCATTTTTCCGTCGATTTCGATGGGTGAATCGACATGAGGGATATTCAAAGGGTAGTCTTCCTGTATTGAATCCGTAATTGCCGATGATAGCAGAATAGGGCAGGATACCAGACATCCCACATAAATACATATCCAATTTTTCATCTCTCTCTCGTGATTTTAGTTTTCGGGTATTCTATATTATTAGACGGAAAGATTTACTGAAAGGTTTATCTGTTTCAATATTTTGACAATTTTTAACAATTTTTCAGATTTCAGAAAATAAGAAAATTGGATAAAAATGTGACAGGCCGGCTTTTTAACAGGTGAGTATTATCGATGAATCAACGAAGGAAAAGGAGATGTTATACATCTTCTCCGGAAAAGTATTTTTTTTGCTGGGTTAATCCCAGTACGGCATTCCAAAGATCCCCGTTCAGGTTGACTTTCTTACGCGCCAGCGTGGCCAGATGAATGGGAACGTGTGTGTAGGTATTGCTCCAGAATCCAACCACCATATTGGTTTTGCCGGCCATGGCTGCGTGTACTGCATGTTCGGCAAGCAGATGGCAAAAGATGGAATCCGTGCCCTGTGCGGGTACGCTTCGAATATAATAACTGGGATCGAAATATTTAATGTTCACTTCTTTGCCGCAGGATTCGAAATATTCAAGTATTTCCGTTTTCAACAGAAGTCCGATATCGTTCTTGATCCGATTGCCGGATTTGTCCCGCCTTTTCGGCTTCTTCTGAAACAGATTTTGTCCTGTGCCTTCTGCCACCACGATCACGGCATGGTCTTTTCCCTGATCAAACCGGCGTTCCAGCGCACGAAGCAGTCCGTGTTCACCTTCGAGAACCAGGGATTCTTCCGGGATGAGACAGATATTTACCACAGAGTTGGCGATCGAAGCGTAGCTGGCGATGAACCCCGAATCGCGGCCCATCAGTTTGACCAGACCGATTCCTTTGTATGCGCCTTTGGCTTCATTGTGTGCTGCTGTGATAATATCCGCCGATATGTAAATAGCCGTCTCAAAACCAAACGTTTTTTCCATGAAACTCAGATCATTGTCAATGGTTTTTGGCACACCAATGACGCTGATTTTTAATTTGCGTCTCAGAATTTCTTCCGCTATCTTCCGGGCACCCTGAAGTGTGCCGTCTCCGCCGATTGTGAACAGCAGATTGATGTTTTTTTCAGTCAGAGTATCCACCATATCACCAACCTTCTGATGCCCCCGGGAAGATCCCAGAATGGTACCTCCATCTTCATGGATTGTATCGACGTTATCCGGATTGAGGAGAATCGGGGGCAGATTATTCGATTTGGACAAACCGCGATATCCGAATCGTAATCCTTCTATCTGTTTCACTCCATAGCCCTGCCACAAGACATTGGTGATGTTTTTTATCACATCATTCAGTCCGGGACAGAGCCCGCCGCAGGTAATAATCGCAGCGCGTGTTTTATCAGGGTCATGAAAGATTTTGGATCTGGGCCCGGCCCGCTCAAATGCAGGCAGGTCTTTGCCGGACCGGAAAAGAGGAGTAAGCTCATGAAGTTTAATTGCGAAAGAGACATGCTCGTGCGGTTCGATAAACCGGCGTCCCCGGAAAGGGGAATCGATTGCAGGCTCTCCTAGCGACTGAATTTTAAAATTGTAGTTTTCAGGATGATTGATGACGTCTTTGTAATTCATGTTTTCCTCGATATGATAAAAGGCTGAAGCCTCAACTCCCTTTTTCTTGAATCCAGCTTACCAGTACAATCAGAATGAAAGCGCCGATGAAAGCCGGAATGAGTTCATAAATCCCGGATGAAGTCTTTAAAAATAATTTCCAGACGATGGTTATCAGTGTGCCGGCAATCATACCGCTTACAATACCGGTGCGAGTTGTTTTTTTCCAGTAGAGAGACAGGATCAATGCCGGACCGAATGCAGCCCCCAGACCGCCCCAGGCAAACAGAACCAGCCAAAAGATAATGTCTTTGGCCAGACAGGCGAGAATAAGCGCGATGACACCTGAGACGATGACGATCCACCGGCTTAATGACAGTTTGCTTGATTCTGACAGGGTTTTGTTCTTCCGGATGATTTTTTCATAAATATCCCGGATAAAAGTCGAAGCGACCACCAAAAGCTGAGAATCGGCGGTTGACAGAATTGCGGCGAAAATACCACCCGCCAATAGTCCATAAAACACGGGGCCAAAATACTGGCTGGAAAGTACCAGATAAATCATTTCAGGATTCTGTTCAGGCAAATTTTGGACTTCTGGAATGGCAGCCCGGCCAAGCAAACCAATCATCACCGCTCCCCACCCCATGAGGACGTTCCAGAAGGTGCCGATGACTGCAGATTTACGAAGCTGATCCGGATCGTTGATTGACATATATCTCACGATGATATGCGGTTGCCCTGGTGAGCCGAGCCCGATTCCCAGAAAGCCGATCAGCGCGCCGAATCCAATCGATAGCGGATCGATATGGGATGGATTCCAGGCGCGTAATGTGTTAAGCAGACATGATATCCCTCCTAAACGGACCAGACCGACTGTCGGAAATATCACCAGGCCAAAGAGCATGATGATAGCGCGAATCACGTCATTGTAGGCGACTGCAATAAATCCGCCCAGTGTCATGTAAATCAGAATCATCAAAGATGCAGTCACCAGGCTGGCGATAACAGGCATGCCTGTAGCTGTGCTTAGTGAATCGGCACCGGCTTTCAATTGTGCGGCCACATAAGCGGTAATAAATATACCGATAATCAGAGCCCCCGTTATCCGGATGAGATGACGGTTGTCCCGAAAACGCGATTCAAAATAATCGAGCAGGGTGATAGACTGATACGCTTCAGTCTGTGTGCGCAGTTTGCGCCCGATATAAATAAATTGAAACAGTTCGGCCAGCACATAACCGGTTACGGCCCAGACGGCACCCACGCCCATTTTATATGCCATGCCCGATACACCCAGCACCAGCCAGGACGAACGACCGGATGAAACTGCTGATAGAGCCACGACCAGTTTGTTCATGGTACGTCCGCCAATAAAGAAATCAGATTGATTTTTAGTCCTGTGTAATGTCAGGAATCCCACAATCACCGGGAAAAACAGCGTGAGAATAAAGATCAGCATTGCAATTGGATGATTGAGCTGTTCATAAACATTCATGGATCAGGTCTCCTGTTTTCCAGACAGATAATAAAGCACTAACGACAGTCCGATGATCAGCATTGGTAAGATGATAAGCACAGCCAAAGCCTGAAACATGGTATCCCTCACTTCATTGGGTTATGAATTCAAATAATTATCAGATAAATCAAACGGAATTTTAGTCTCCTCCGCAGACCACACTTAATGCCACGGATACTTCTTTTTTATCATCCGCATTGAAATAACAATGCGGTTCCGTACCCCAGAAAAAGATGGCGTCTCCCTTTTTCAGAACCGCAGTGACATCACTGATTATAATGCCTATGGTTCCAGTCAGACAAAATAGAAGCTCTTCTCCTGGATGGGTTATTTTTTCTTTGGTTTCCTTGCTGAAAATTTCCATCACTTTTGCACCGAGCTGCCCTTCGGGCAGACGATAATTTAAATCTCCAATGGTCATGCCGTGACAGACATCCATCTGAACACGGTCGGTTCGGGGGATTTGTTTGGTTCCCGATTTATTGTGACCGGTCTCATGTTTTTGAATATCATAATCCCGTCCCTTTACCAGTCTGTCTTCCATCAGGTGAAGAGGTGAAATCCCAAGCACGGCACAGATTTTATAGATGGTTTCCATTCGGGTGGGAATGCCCTTTTCAAAACGAACCACGGTGTTTTTATTGACACCGGCCGCTTTGGCCAGATGTTCGATGCTGAATTGTTTTTCGATGCGGATACGCTGGGCGCGTTTTCCCAGGGTTAAAGGATCGAACATGACAGGTTGTGTGTGATTCAAGGTGTTGGTCTCCATTGTGGTATGAATCTTCATATAGAATATACAAAAATACATCCATCGTAACAAAATAAAAAATTAATCGTAATTGGTAAAGCATATAAAAATAGTATTTTTTTCTTGACTTAGTATATACTAATTAGTATATTACTTCCCAAGTTTAACGAAATAAATTTTCAGAGGGAATAGAATCATGATGAACGCTTCTGCAGTAAAGAAGATAGCGAAGTGTCCTGGAGCCGCTTTATATGGCATTTGCACCTGTGAATCGATTCGAAAAGGCGCCTGAAGGATTTGTTACAATGCAATTTCAGTGGGTGCTTTGGATGGAGTCACTGTGAATCAGTTTAAATGCCGATCTTATGCTTATACGACTTCAAAGCGGAGTCACGGTCTGTTTCAATGCAAACCGTGCCGGAAAGTCTGTCCGGATTATCTGGGGATAAAATGAAAAGCCCTGAAAAGGAGCTCAATATGAGTGACCACCGTTTTCAAACCATGGCAGAAGATTATGACATACTCGCACCGGTTATGGTTCCGTATTACGGCTTTATGCAAAGCCTGATGATGGATTATTTGAGAATTGAAGAGGCAAACAATCCGGTTGTCGTGGATCTCGGGGCCGGAAGCGGTTCTTTTCTGGAACGGATTTTACAGCGTAATTCTTCGGCACAATGTTATTATATAGATCTATCGCAAGCTTTTATGAAAGTGGCCAAAAAAAAATTGCAGCGATATCAGGATCGCATTCACTATATTCTTGCAGATTTAGAAGACGGGTGGTCCGACCGGTTGCCGGTCAATGCTGATTATGTTTTTTCCATGTCGGCCATTCATCATCTGGAAAATCATGAAAAGCAGCGATTGTACAAGTGCTGCTTCGACTTGCTGAATCCTGGCGGATGGCTGGTGAATATTGACGAGATGAAAACGATTTA
>Ga0272441_10006425_pt1 | contig 19713 bp, 15 predicted proteins | sample SSMProp6N_FD_193582 | JGI IMG/M metagenome (GOLD analysis project Ga0272441, IMG submission 193582) | Marine sediment archaeal communities from Little Sippewissett salt marsh, Falmouth, MA, United States - SSM-Prop-6N | ecosystem: Environmental > Aquatic > Marine > Wetlands > Sediment ... | reverse complement strand
GCTCTATACCGTTATAAATGGTGGTTATTGTGTGGGGTTTAGCAATTTTATTATTGAGCAAGAAGTTTTTAACTGCGTTAGATACTGCAATATGCATATCGGTAAATTTACCCAACATAGTCGAGGCTTTAATGTGCCCCCAATCGAGCACTGGGTTAGCTAATTTGAATTCTGGGGTTCGAGTATGTTCGGTATACACGACTTTAATTGGCAAATCTTTGGCAGCCAATCTAGCAAATAAACCAGCTCTACTGCCATGAGCATGTATGATGTCTGGGTCGTATTTCTTTAGCAATTTCTCGATGGCTTTAATGGCAGCCATGTCTGATCTTCTTTTCATTGGAACTAGAAAAACCGGAATGTTTCGACTTTTCAACTCATCGGCCAATGGCCCTTGAGGCACAATAACTGAAACTGTGAAATCTTTACCATCTAAATTGTCGATCAAAGACAATAAATGCCTGGGCGCCCCCGTAAGAGAGCTGTCGGCAATACAGTAAAAAATATTAATTTTTTTCTTAGCCATCAATTTTAATTAATGCGGTTTTTATTCTCTCGATTGATTTATCTTTACCTAAAACTTCTAATAACTCGGTAGGGCTAGGACTACCAGAGAGGCCCGATAAAGCAACTCGTATTGGCCAAAACACATCTCCAGGAGATAAGCTTTTGGCAGCTATCCCCTCTTCTAATACTTGCTGTAGCTTGCTCTCTTCCCAAGAAGATTGATCTAGGTTGTATAAAACTTCTAGAGCCAAATTTAGCCCTTTGGTAGTTAATTGAGGTGTGCTTTTTTTGAAAACTAATAAATCTTTGTCATAATCTATATCTTCGTAAAAATATTGCATTAACTCTGGCAACTCCCCTAAATATTGGGCTCTGTCTTGAAGTAAATTTAGAACTTGTTTGTGATATTTTTCATCGCCATCATATTTTATAAACGGCTCTGCTAGATAACAATAGTCTTCTAGAGACAGTCTGGATAAATAATGATGATTAATATGGTTTAGATACTTAATATCAAAAACTGCTCCGGCTTTTTGAACTCTGTCTAGACTAAAGGCTTTAATAAGTTCTTCTAAGCTAAAAAATTCTTCTCCATTTTTATCCGACCAGCCTAGCTGAGCTAAGAAATTGATCATGCCAATTGGTAGGTAACCCTTTTTAACATATTCAGAAAAATTAACTTCTCCGCTACGCTTACTCATCTTGCTGCGATCAGGATTAAGAATTAAGGGAATATGAGCATACTGGGGCACAGTCGCCTCTAGTGCCTGAAATAGCAGAATATGTTTAGGCGTGTTGGACAAATGATCTTCCCCTCTAATTACGTGGGATATTTGCATATCCAAATCATCAATTACGTTTACAAAATGGAAGGTGAACCCCCCGTCGCTTTTAACAACAACGAAATCGTCAAAACTACTTGCTTCAAACTCAACATTACCTCGGATAATATCTGGGACAATCACTTTGCCTTGAGTAGGGGTTTTAAAATAAGTGGCACCGTCTTTTTCGTAAACTAGATCTTTATCTTTTAGAATTTGCAAATACTTTTGGTATATTTCTTTTCGCTCTGATTGCTTGTATTCTTCATCCCAATCAAATCCTAACCACTTTAGGTTAGTTTTAATATCTTCGGTAAAAACCTCTTGGCTTCGTTCGGTATCGGTATCTTCTAGCCTTAAAACAAACTGGCCTTGATGTTTTTTGGCAAACAAAAAATTAAACAAGGCAGTTCTGGCTCCGCCGATGTGTAAAGCACCTGTTGGACTAGGCGCAAATCTAACCCTCACTTTCATCTCCATATCTCTATTTTACCATGAAAAAAATTTCTACAAGTTAGTGAGAATGAGAATTTAATTTATGTTTAAAAACCGCTTTTGTGAAATCTATAACAGCTGTTTTTATTCTTTTTTTGCGCCATGGTTGAGTTAAATATCGATACAACCATTCCAAACCTCTTTTTTGCATAAAGATTGGGGCTCTTTTGGCTACCGATTTATCCCCAGCTGGAGCATTGATAGCCCCTGCGTTAGCGATAAAATCGAAGGCACCACCCACACCCATCATTACTCCAGAAATTTGTGATGCGTATTTATCTATCCATCTAACTTGTTCGGAAGCCGGAAAAGCTAAGAAAATAAAATTGGGTTTAAGTTCTTGAATTTTACTAATTACCTCACTTTCGGGGTCTTGAGGTGGGCCAGTTATAGCTCCTGCAATCTTTAAATTGGGGTAGAGTATTTTTAATCTTTGAGCGGTAGTTTGAGCCACATTAGGAGCTGCCCCCACCAAAAATATACTTAAATTTCTTTCGTTCGCCAGCTTGCTAATTTCCCAAACCATATCGGAACCCGAAATTCTTTCTGGGATAACACTGAATATCGATTTGGGTGATAAAAATATTAAAGCTCCTGAATAAAGTAATTGCCAAAAGGCTTGGATTTTAGCTAACCACGAAATCTTGGTTAGCGGTATAGCTAAATATTTGGACGCCCAAATTGGCCCCACACCGTCGGCCAGAGCCAAATCGGCTTGGTTGATAACTTCTTTAAAATTTGCATCGGTTTGAGCTTGCATAATAAATTCGGCATTAGGCGTAACTGCATAATGCCCTTGGTTATCAACGGCCATACTCTCTAGCTGCTGAAGAGCTTGAGGCAAAGTGATAGCGTCGATTTTAACTCCTAGGATATCTACTTTATTCATTTATTGTGTTTACTTACTTCGTGAATGATTTCTTCTTTAAACCGATCAAAACCAAATTTACTGGCAGTTTTAGCAATTTGGCTTGGCTTAAAACTGTCTTCTTGGTCGATAAATTCTTTGATAGCTGTAACCAAACTAGAAATGGCTTGCTGATTAAAAAACACGCCAGTTTTACCATTTATAACACTTTCTTTAACACCACCTTTATTAAAAGCAATGACTGCCTTGCCGGCTGCCATAGCCTCGACTGGCACTATGCCAAAATCTTCTTCTCCAGGGAAAATTAGAGCTCGGCAATTCTTGAGATATTCAATTTTATTTTTATCATTTTGCCAACCCATAAACTCAACCTTGGGTCCGGCAATTTTCTCTAAGCGTTGCCTTTCTGGGCCATCGCCAATAATTACTAAGGGGAGTTTTAGCATGTTACACGCTCTAATAGCTAGATCTATTTTTTTATAACTAACTAACCTAGAAATAATTAAGAAGTACTCGGAATGAGTGTCTTTGGGTTTAATTTTATCAGTGTCAACTGGAGGATATATTACCTTGGCAGATTTGCGGTAATATTTTTGAATGCGGTTTTTAACATAACGAGAATTGGCAATGTATTTATCCACCCGTCCAGCAGCTAATCTGTCCCAAATACGTAAACGATGTAACATTTTATACACATAATTTCTAACCAAAGCTGGCAAGCTTTGATCTTCGACATAAGTATGAGTGGCATCCCACAAATATCTGGTAGGTGAATGACAGTATGATAAATGCAAAGTTTCAGGGGTAGTTAGAATACCTCCAGCAAAGGAGTTGTTGCTAGAAATTACTACATCATAATTACTAAAATCGAAGCTTTCTATGGCCTGAGGCATTAATGGCAATAAGAATTTGGATGGCAACTTAAACCATCTATATAAATGCTGTAGGTTGGATACAATTATTTTTTTACCAGGCAAATCCTTGCCCAGGCTTGGGTTATACAGCAATGTATAAATTGGAGCTTGAGGAAAAATTTGGCTTAAAGCCAAAGTTACTTTTTCTGCACCTCCCAAAGTAACCAAAAAATCATGAACGATAGCAACTTTAAGATCTTTTAAATCTTTGACCATAAAGAAATTAATTTATCTGCCGATTCTTCCCAGCTAAAATCTTTAAGCCGGTTAGTGCCTTTGTTAATTAATTGTTGGCGAAGATTTTTATCATCGGCTACCTGGCTAAAACTTTTGGCAATGTCTTTAATATTAAATGGATCTACCAAATAAGCTGCATTGCCAGCAATTTCTCTCATAGCTCCCAGGTTTGAAGTAATTACTGGGATGCCGGCAGCAAAGCCTTCTAATATATTTAGCCCAAAGCCCTCGTAAAAAGAAGCAAAAATTAAACCCAACGAGTTTTTATATAATAAATCCAAGTGGTCATCATCGATATATCCTGGCATTACAACTTTGTCTTCTAGGTTTAAGTTTTTTATTAGTTTAACAATTTTTTTGTAACCGAAACCGGGCGAACCAGCTAAAAATAATTTAACTGGTTCTTCGCTATTTTTAGTAAACTTATAAAACGCTTGAATAATATTAAGTAAATTTTTCTTTAACTCTAACCTACCAACATACAAAAAATATTTACCAAGCTTTGGATAGAGTTTTTTGAATTCATCGGGATTTTGGTTTTTAAACAAATCTTGTCTTAGGCTGTGATAAATTACTTCGATATTCTCTCCTGGCACAGCAAAGTGGTTTTTAAGATCTTTTTTGGTTTGTTTGCTTACCGCAATAATATTACTAGCCTGCCTGATGGCTTTTTTAAGCGCCCAAGTAGACAACCAACGAGATTTAAACGAATAGTCTTCAGGGAATAAGTAAAATGCTAGATCGTGAATAGTGATAACAGCCTTTTTAGGTAAATTTCTAGGGAAAAAGTTGGATGGTGACCAAAATATATCTGGTGGAGTTCGTTTTAATTCCTGACTTAAAACATATAACGTCCACAATCTTTTGCCTGGCAATACTTTGTTTTTAACCCTATCGCTTATTAAAAATTTTTTGGGCAGGGGAGTTGGAGAATATAACCAATAGGTATTGACTTTATCTTGCCTAAGCACAGCTTTAATAAGTTCTTGAGTAGATAACTCTACCCCGGTCTTGTGAGAGCTAACTAGTTTTGATGCATCAACTCCAATAATCATTTAATCTGCTCTGGTTATATTAACTCCTAGCTTTGATAATTTCCACTCTATCTTTTCATACCCCCGATCTATCAATTCAACATTATTAATGATACTTTGTCCATTAGCAACTAAGGCTGCTACAACTAATGTAACCCCGGCCCGAATGTCCAAACTATTGATTTCCTTGCCCATCAAAACTGTCGGGCCAGAAATTACTGCTCTGTGGTTATCTAAAATATTAGCATTGGCCCCCATTTTGTTTAACTCTCTTAAGTAATTTAGCCTACCATCATACATGGTTTCGAAAATTTTGCTGATGCCTTGGGCTTGTGTCATCAGCACCGCAAAAGGAGCTTGCAGATCGGTAGGAAAACCAGGGTAAATATCAGTTCTAATGTTTACTGGCTTAATAACAGTAGTTCTAGAAATATGAATTTTATCATGATCGATTAATTCGAACTGCACGTTGGCGTCTCTAAGTTTTTTGGTAAAAATACTAAGATGATCATGTGTATAACCTTTTATAAGCAAATCCCCATGGGCTACGGCTGCAGCGATAGCAAAAGTGCCAGCTTCTATGCGATCTGGGATAACTGTTAAATTGGCGCCGTGTAATTTTTCGACCCCCTCAATGCGCAAAATGTGCGAACCAGCGCCGGTAATTTTAGCACCCATAGCGTTTAAGCTATTAATTAGATTAACAATTTCTGGCTCAGCTGCCGCCAGATGAATTTCGGTTACATCTTTAGCTAAAACAGATGCCATGATAGCATTTTCGGTGCCAGTAACACTCATTTCGTCTAGTACAATTTTGGTGCCAACCAACTCATCCGCTTGAATATAGTAAAATTGTTCATCCGAAGTAACTTTAGCCCCCAACGCTTCGAAAGCTTTAAGATGCACGTCAATCGGGCGGGCTCCAATGTGGCAACCGCCAGGGTGAGTTACTTTAACTTTTTTAAATTTTGCCAACAAGGGCCCTAAAATTAAAACGGAGGCTCTAATTTTTTTAACTTGAATAAAATCTGGGTCTCGCCCATCTACGTTTTGATTATTTAAAGTAATAGAGTTATTAGAAAAATCTGAAACTTGTGCGCCTAGACTAGATAAAACTTTAAGCAAGGTGTGAATATCTTGAATGTCTGGCACATTATTAATAGTGCAAGTGTCTTGAGTTAAAAGAGTAGATGCTAAAATAGGTAAGGCAGCATTTTTGGCACCACTAATTTCGACTGTACCAACCAAAGGTTGCCCCCCTTCGATGATAAGTTTGCTCATAGGTTTATATTAAAAAATATAACTCACTTTACATTTTATCAACAAAGCGCTTAATCAAAAATTACTTGCTTATATCATAATGCCTCTTTAAACTAATTATTATGAAAAGGAATTGGTGGATTATCGCTGGCTATGCGCTAGCTTCTGTATTATTTGTTATCACGTCAGTTTTTGTAATTCTTTTTGCCAGTGGTTATAAAATTGATTGGCAAACTAGAACTTTGCAGAAAACTGGCTTTTTACTAGTCGAAACTTACCCCAATAATGCCGAGGTTTCGGTAGCAGGAAAAATTATTAAAAAACTCTCTCCAGTAACCATTAAAAGATTACTGCCAGGGAAGTATTTAACCGAAATTAATAAAGAGGGTTATTTGCCATGGCAAGCTAATTTAACAATAAAACCAGGTTTAGTAACCGAGCAACGAAACACTTTACTAACTTTTGCAGAATTAGACCCTGAACTATTACTAGAATCCCCTAGCAAATTGTTGACCATATCGCCCAATGAAAGCAGATTGGCTATTGCTACTTTAGAAAACGAGATTATTTTATGGAATGTTAAAAACCAAACTGGGGTAACTGTATCGGATCCTTCTTTAGTTATCCAGAGATTAACAGAAACTGTTAAAACTGATATTGCTAATGGCAAAATTACAAAAATGGTGTTTGGGCCAGACAACAAAACCTTGTTAGTTACTATCCAGGGCAAATATTACCCTTACTATTTATTCCTAGACACCGATTCGGGCAAACTAAATTTAATAACTTATGGGCGTAATTTAGACCGTTTCCAGTGGTACAGCGCAACCGAAGTATTATTCACTGCAAACAATAAGTTATATAGTCGCTCTATTACTGGAGAGGAAAATGTCTTGATAACAGAAGAAATTATTGACTATGCAATTTACGAAAATTCTATTTATTTAATTATCACAGATGAATTCAACCACCATTCTTTGGTAAAGATTAATAAAAATCGCCCAGAAGACGAACCTCAAATAGAAATAGATGACATGCCTGTGGCTGAACAGTATCGGCTTTTAAAAATTAATAACAATTGGGCTCTAATTACGGAAAGTCATCAAGTAAAAAGTTTATGGCTTAAAGGTATTAACAGTACGGGTGAGCCAATTTGGGATAAGTTGGCCAGTAATATAGTTTCGGAAGTTATTTTTAAAGACGACTACATTATTTATCAATCTGGCAACAAGTTAATGCTTTTAGATGCCGATCAAAACGAAGAGTTAACTCCAGAAATTATATTAAACAATCAACCCGAACTAGAGTTCATTCATTTTGGATTCGACACCCTTTTGTATATGGATAGTGGCAAATTAAAAAGTGTAGATATTACTGGCAGCAATAATTATCATCTACTAGATACTGTACAAGATACTCAAATAGCAGCAATTAACCCACAGATGTCCCAACTAATTTACATTAATTCTTCAACCAATAATATCGAACTGATTAAGTTAAGAGATAAAATTAACAGTTTTATTAATCTCAGCAGATTAAATTTATCCACTTAAATTACAGTGGCAGAATAATTGGGATTTGAGGAATATCTACAAAAGAATCTAATTGATCATAGTCAACTGGCGGAGTTGAGATTAGATCGGCTTTAACTATTAAACGCCTCAAGTTTGTGCCTAGAGGCACACATGTCATTAAAGAAAGCGTGGGTGTGGGGGTGGGGTCTAAAACTTCAGTTTGACTAGGGTTTACCACTATACTGGTTCTTACTCTATAAACATAAATGCCATTTTTGTGATAGATGTAAACTAAATCGTTAGCTTCGAGCCGATTTAGCAAAGCAAAAACTTGGTTATATTGGCCACCACTCCACCAATAATACGAACTGTGGCCAGTTAAAAAGGTGTTGCCGATTCTGCCCGGCATAGCAGTGCCTGCGTAATGAGCCACGCCATTTTTGATGGCTTCTAAGATGTCTTCGTTATTTTTGCTATCCATAAAAACAATCGGGGCATCGACATTAATCTTGGGTATAACTACCCGGCTTTCGCTGGAATTAACATATTGATTTTCTTTTTCTCTGTCTTCAACTACTGGGGCGATTGAAGAATAATCTATTGATGCAACCGGTAAGCCTAGGTTTTCATTCGATTCTTTAATATCGTCAGATACAAAATAGTATTGAACATTGGCTATAACTGTTGGCCACATAATGATAGTTGCAGAAATTAAAAAGAAAAACAAAAATATGCCTAAAAACTTTAAAGACTCAATTAAAAATCTTTTAAATTTATTAGAAGATTTGGGTTTTTCTACTTTTACTTGATGAGTTTGGTATTCTGGATACTGATAATTCATAAATATATTATGTCACAAAATACTGTTTTTGTAAAGTATGGATTATTATTCAGAAAAATTAGAGATTTCGGCTAATTCCTCTGGCGTTATTACCCCTTTTTCACGAGTGCCGTCTGGCAACTCCCAAGTGGGATAAGCTACAATGTTTTCGGCTTTACACAGTTCAGTTTGGTGGCTAGTCCCCTCTTCGGTGCATTCTTCGTAATTAATATATTGCCAACTATCACCAAATAATTCTTTTTGCACAGAACAAGCTCCACACCTTTCTGTGCCGAACACTTTAAACCCAGCAAGCGCTAGGTGTTGAGCTAAAGCATCATGATTATTCGTAACTTTTGCTCCACAACCAGTGGTTAGCAAAACGCTTAATGCAACTAATCGAATTATGTAACCTGGGTTTTTCATATTTTCCTTTCTTTTAAATCAATTTAATAAACGATTGGTGGCCGAGGTGGGACTCGAACCCACACATCCTTTCGGATACACGATTTTGAGTCGTGCGCGTCTACCAGTTCCGCCACTCGGCCACAGCTTCTAGTCTAGTGCGTCTACCATCCGCCAGCTGGTGGACCGCACTCGGCCATTATTTGATTGGAAACTTTTTGCAAAGCTGTTTAACTTCTTTGTTAATTTTGCTTAAATCTGACTTACTTGTGTAATTTACCATAACTTCATAAATCCATTGAGCAATTTTTTTAATTTCTCGCTCTTTCATGCCTCTGGTTGTAATAGCAGCTGCACCTAATCTGATACCCGAGGGTTCGAATGGAGATTTGTGGTCAAAAGGAATTAAATTTTTATTTGCTATAATCCCCGCCTGCTCTAAAGCTTCGGTCGCAACCTTGCCTGTCAATTTAAAATTAGATACATCAACTAAAATTAAATGATTGTCGCTACCGTTGGTAATAATCTTAAACCCCTTACTTTTCAACTCTTCAGCCAACAGCTTGGTATTAGTTAGAACTTGTTTAATATATTTTTTAAAATTAACTGATTTGGCTTCTTGCAAACAGATTGCTTTGCCGGCGATTGAATGCAAATGAGGCCCACCTTGAAAACCTGGGAAGACAGCTTTGTCTATTTTGCTAGCCAAATCTTTTTTACACAAAATAATTGCTCCTCTTGGCCCCCGCAAAGTTTTGTGAGTGGTTGTCATAACTACATCGCAATATTTAGTAGGGTTTTGATGATGCCCAGCTGCCACCAAGCCTGCAATATGAGAAATATCGGCTACACAGTAAGCGTTAACCTCTTTAGCAATTTCGGCAAACTTCTTAAAATCAATTTTTCTGGGGTAAGCGGTAGCCCCACAAACAATAACTTTTGGTTTAAATACCCGGGCTAGCTTTCGAATTTCGGCGTAATCTAGTTGATGAGTTTTTTCGTCTACCCCGTAATTAACAAATTTGTAGACTTGGCTAGAAAAATTAGCTTTGTGGCCATGAGATAAGTGCCCTCCATGCGATAGGCTCATACTCATAATCCTATCTCCAGGGTTGGCCAGCGCACTGTAAATAGCTAGGTTAGCTGGAGTGCCAGAATATGGCTGTACATTAGCGTGATCTGCGCCAAACGCTTTTTTAGCAGCAACAATAGCTAAATTTTCTATTTGATCAATAACCTTATTACCTGCGTAATATCTTTTAGCAGGATAGCCTTCGGCATATTTACTCATTAGCAAAGACCCAACTGCTTCCCTAATTGCTTTTGATGGATAATTTTCAGAAGGGATCAGGTTAATTGTTGATTGTTGCCTCTTAATTTCTGATTGAATAAGTTTTTTGGTTGTCATAATGCGTTTTTGCTTGATTACTATCTCTAGTATTATTATACTAAAGCTACTTTAAACTATACCCCTAAATAGCTAAAAATGAATACTTACGCTTTTCTATTGGGGACACATCCAATTCTTAGTTTGGCGGAATTGTTTAGTTTTTTAGACAATCATAAAATCTCTTATTCTCACTATACTTGGTTAGGAGATATTTTAATAATTAAAATTAAACAACCACCAGAAAGGGTTTCTGAGTTACAAAACAATTTGGGTGGGATAATTAAAATATTCCAGATTAAAAAAGAATTTAGAGGGAAAATATTTAGGCTAGAAGAGTTTTTATCAGCCGATAGATTGTTAAAAGACTTTTTTGCCCAAAAAGAAACTAAGATAAACTTTGGCTTTAGTGTTTATGCCGACCCAGAGCCCAGCTATGCCGAATTAAGTTGGCTTAAAAATTACGCCTACAATATCAAAAAGCAGTTAAAAGATAAGTTTAGCATTCGTTATGTTGAAGATACTGGTTGGACTCTAAGTAGTGTCCAGGTAGAAAGAAACAGGTTAATTGATACTGGAGCAGAAATTGCTTTAATCAAACACCGAGATAGTTACTACATAGGCAAGACTTTAACTGTTCAGGATTATAAGTCATATTCGCAAAGAGATTGGGATAAACCAGCACCAGATCCTAAATCTGGTATGTTGCCACCCAAACTAGCCCAGATGATGATTAACTTGGCTCGCGATAAAAAAACAATTAATATTTACGACCCTTTCTGCGGCAGTGGGATAGTGCTACAAGAAGCTTTGGTTTTTGGGCTAAAGATTTTTGGATCCGATATTTCTGAGGATGCTATAGAAAAAACTTTAGAAAACCTGGCTTGGTTTATGAAGCTAAAAAAGATTAGTAACTTTAAACTAGATTCCAAAATTAAAGAAGGTGATGCTACTAGGATAAAATGGGTAGCACCTAACAAGCCCGAAACAGTTGTTGTAACTGAACCATACCTTGGCCCTCCGTTAAAACTATTGCCTTTTGATCATCAAGTTAATGCTATGACCGAAGAACTAAGAAATTTATACATTGGTTTCTTTAGGAATTTAAGCAAAAACTTTAAGAGCATTAAGAATGTGGCAATAGTTTTCCCAGTGATCAAAACTCGTAACGGGTTGAAATATCTGGATATTTTAGACGAAGTCAAAAAACTGGGATACCAAATTAACCATGTATTGCCTAAGAGTATTACCCAAAAAGATCCTGGCGTAAGTTACCGCGGTGGGTTCTTGTACTCTCGCCCTGATCAATTTATTTTGCGAGAAATTTTCTTATTTAAGAAAAAATAACCGTCTTATCTAACCCATTTTTGTTGACCTAGAAGATAAAATACTGTAGATTAGCAGAGTAATTTAATTAACAACTGCCTATTATGGCTCATGTAAAAGCTGGCGGAACAGCGAAAAACCTGCGCGATTCTAAGCCCAAAATGTTGGGTGTTAAGATCTATGGAGATCAGAAAATTAAAACTGGTCAAATTATCGTACGCCAAAGGGGCCAAAAGTATCGTCCTGGTAAAAATGTTGGCATAGGTAGAGATCACACTTTATTTGCCCTAAAGGATGGCAAAGTTCAATTTGATAAAAAGCAGGTTAAAGGCGCTGGTATTAAACTAAACAAAGTAACTTATATTAATATTGTTTAAAGGCATGTTTTTTGCCAACAATCCCCTGAGGCTATTTGTCTCAGTTTTTTATTGTATTTTATAGTACTACGGTACGTACCGTAGTACTATATGGGGTTTTTTGATATCGATTTGCGAGTAGATATCTACAATGAAGGAAAATTTACAATAAAGAACTGCTTATAACAGAGAGGCGGTTTTTATTACAGCTTCGATGAAGTCTCGGAAAAGTGGATGTGGACGAGTAGGACGAGACTTAAATTCTGGGTGGAATTGGCTGGCCACAAACCAAGGGTGATCTTCTAACTCGATAATTTCTACCAATTCTCTATCTGGTGAAATACCAGATAGAATCATGCCATGTTTTTCGAAATCTTTACGATATTTATTATTAAATTCATAGCGATGCCGATGTCGTTCTGAAATATCGAGTGTTTTATAGGCAGCATGGGCTTTGCTGCCTCGCCTTAACACACAAGGGTAAGCTCCTAAACGCATTGTCCCACCTTTATCGGATATCTTTTTTTGATATTCCATAATATGAATGACTGGGTGTATAGCTTTTTCGTTAAACTCTTCGCTGTTGGCCCCATTCAAACCCAAAACGTTTCTGGCAAATTCGATAGTAGCTACTTGCATGCCTAAACACAGCCCCAAAAATGGAACAGATTTTTCTCTAGCATATCGGACGGCGTTGATTTTACCTTCTATACCACGAGATCCAAACCCGCCCGGCACTACAATACCATCACACTCACCCAAGAGTTCATCAAAATTAGCCTCTTTATTCTCTAAATCTTCGGCATCAACCCATTTAATATTTACATCGATATTGTGGAGCCAACCAGCTGATTTTAAAGCTTCGAAAATACTTAAATAAGTGTCTTCCATGGTAGTGTATTTAGCCACCATACCAATATTAACCTTGCGTTTATCAGAAAGGATTTTTACAACTAGATCTTTCCACTCAGAATGATCTGCTTGAGTGTTTTCGAGTTTAAGTTTATCTATAATTAAATCGCCAAAGCCATAATTTTCTAGAGTTAACGGCACATTGTAAACAGTTTTAGCAGTTTCTAACGGCACAACTGCCGAGCTAGGCAAACTACTAGCTAGAGCGATTTTATTTATCCCGGGTTGAGGGATAGCGTGATCACATCGGCACATAACTGCATCTGGATGCACCCCCATGCCTTGTAAATCCCTAACACTATACTGAGCCGGCCTGGTTTTTACTTCTTTTGTAACTTCTAAGTAGGGTAAAAAGACTACATGGATATACATAATATTATCTGCTCCCACGTCATTTTTGAGCTGCCTAATAGCTTCTAAGAAATACATGCCTTCGTAGTCACCAATGGTTCCGCCTACTTCGATAATAGAGATATCTGCCCCAAAACGATCGGCTGCTCCGGTAATAATTTCTTTAACGTGATCGGTAATATGCGGAATAATCTGGACAGTTTTACCTAAAAAATCTCCTTTTCTTTCTCTTGCAATTACATCGCTATAGACCCGGCCAGTCATAATTGAACTGTCTTGGCTAAAGTTTTCATCTACAAATCTTTCGTAGTGGCCTAAATCTAAATCGGTTTCGGCACCGTCATCAGTAACAAATACTTCGCCATGTTCACCGGGGTTAAGTGTGCCGGCATCATAATTAATATACTGATCAAGTTTTTGCAGAAACACTTTGTACCCTCTAGCTTTTAGAATGTTGCCAACCGAAGCAGCAGTAATCCCCTTCCCTAAACCAGAGAGAACTCCTCCGGTAACAAAAATGTACTTTCTAGTCTTTTGTTCTGCCATTTATTTTGTATAAATTCTAGTAATATGCTCTGGAATACGTGTAGTAATTTCGTAATTAATCGTACCTGCCCAGTCCGCAATATCGGTAGCGCTAATGTGCTTGTTTTTACTATTACCAATAATAACTACTTCGTCTCCTGGTTTCGATTTAGGCCGCTTGCTGATATCTAAGATAGTCATATTCATACACACTCTCCCTACTACTGGTACAACTGCCCCTTTAAGCAACATGAAACCCATGTTGCTTAGGCTTCGACTAACGCCTTCTGCATAACCAACGGGCACTACACCCAGCGTCATGGCTTTAGGTGCTTGAAAACTGCATCCATAACCAATGTATGAACCAGCTGGCACTTTTTTAACCGAAACTAACCGAGTTTTATACTTCATAACTGGTTTAAGAGAAACTCTTTTATTTCTTAACTCTTTTTTGGCCCAAGCGCCCACCCCTCTGGATGGCCACAACCCATACATAGATATGCCCAGTCTAACTGCGTTATGGCGAGACTCTGGCACTAACATAGACGCGGCTGAAGCACCTGTAGAAATGTATGGGATATCTTCAACTCTAATACCATTTTTCTTTAACTTAGATAACAATTTATCGAACTGAAAAAGCTGCATATTGGTATAGCTTTTATTAATTTCTTCAACACTGGCTAAGTGCGTCCAAATACCTTCTAGAGATAAATATCTGTGTTTAGAAATCTTTTTTGAAGTTTGAACAGCCTCATCTAAGTTAAAGCCTAACCGGTTAATGCCAGTGTCTAGTTTTAGATGCACTAAAGCTTTCTGTTTTAAAATAGTGGCTATGCGGCTAGCATCTAAAAACGATTTTCTGTTATACACCACAAAACTAATCTTTTGTTTAATTAGATCGATAATGTCATCTTTAGCTACTGCCCCCATTACTACAATTGGGCGAATAATCCCCTTTTTACGCAAAGTTAAAGCCTCGCTAGCCGAGACTACCCCCAACATATCGGCTCCACTTTTATAAGCTTGCAAACTTACTTCAAACATACCGTGGCCATAGGCATTAGATTTAACTATGGCAATAAGTTTGACGTGAGGTTTTTGCAGACGCTTCACCTGTTTGATATTATGATCAACTGCTCTTAAATCTATATTGATCCAAGCAAGTGGAGCTTTCACTTTTCACCTCCTAAGTGATACTTTTTTATATGTCTAGATCTTGGACATCTTTGGCATGCTGTTGAATGAAACGCTTGCGAGGCGCTACCTCATCACCCATAAGCATACTAAATACTTGATCAGCTTCTTGAGCTTTTTCTACAGTTACTCGATACATAATTCGATGTTCAGGATCCATAGTAGTATTCCATAACTGGCTAGGGTTCATTTCACCCAAACCTTTGTATCTTTGAATATCGGCAATCTTTTTAATTTTTTCTTCTTCGACTTCGCTAGCCTCAGGGCTTTCTCCACCTTCAACCAATGGTTCTTCTGTGTCTGGCTCTGGTTCGGGTTCAGTTTTTTTAGACTTACTTTTAGCCTCTTTTTCTAGCTTAGATAAAACTGCTTCTTTTTCTTCTTCAGAATAAACATATTCTTGATATTTACCCTTTTTAATTTGATACAAAGGTGGTTGCGCGATATATAGATAACCTTTTTCTATAATATCTGGCATATAGCGGTAGAAGAAAGTTAAAAGCAAAGTTCTAATGTGAGCACCATCGATGTCGGCGTCTGTCATAATTATGATCCGATGATATCTAATTTTTTCTATATCGAACTGTTCACCAATGCCTGTGCCCAAAGCAATAATCATCGATTTAATTTCGTTATTGCTTAATATCTTATCCAATCTAGCTCTTTCTACATTCAAAATTTTACCCCGCAGTGGCAAGATGGCTTGAAAACCTCTGTCTCTCCCCTGCTTGGCGCTACCACCGGCGCTGTCACCCTCAACAATGTAGAGTTCTGATTTTTCTGGATCGCGGCTAGAACAATCGGCTAATTTACCAGGTAACGTCATGCCTTCTAGAGCCCCTTTTCGAATAATAGTGTCTCTGGCGGCTCTGGCGGCTAATCTAGCCTTGGCGGCTAACAAAACCTTATTAACTATTCTTCTGGCTTCGGTAGGGTGCTCTTCTAGGTAGCTGGCAAAATATTGGCTAAAAACTGAATCGGTAATTGTGCGAATATTAGCATTGCCTAACTTAGACTTAGTTTGCCCTTCAAACTGAGGATTAGGTAATTTTATGCTGATAATTACTGTTAGACCTTCTCTTACGTCATCACCTGTGAGCGAAGCATCGCTCTTGCCATTGCCATTAGTTTTAATTAAATTATTTTTCTTAGCATAGTTATTAATTGTACGAGTTAAAGCAGAGCGGAAACCGACTACATGACTACCACCGTCGATATTGTGAATATTATTAGCAAAAGCATAGAGTCTTTCTTTGTAGTCATCAACATACTGCAAAGCTATTTCAACTCGAATATTGCCAGATTGTTTATCGACATAAAATGGATCTTTATTGATGGTTTCTTTACCAACGTTAAGATGCTCAACATAAGACTTAACCCCGCCTTCAAAATGGAACTCTTCGGTTTGGTTAGTGTTTTCGTTGGTAATTTGAATTTTAACGCCTTTGGTTAGATAAGCTTGCTGGCGTAAATGATTAAGAATAGTGTTCCAGTTATAATTATCAACTTGATCAAAAATCTCGGCATCAGCCTTCCAGGTAATACGAGTGCCTGTCCATTTAGTTTTTTCGCCTTTTTTAACCGCCTTAACAGCTTCCCCTCGTTTATATTCTTGGCTATGAATAAACCCATCTCTGCCTACTTCCACTTTCATCCATTCCGAAAGAGCGTTTACAACTGAGGCGCCAACCCCATGCAGACCACCAGACACTTTGTAACCACCGCTGCCATCACCAAATTTACCACCAGCGTGCAAGGTAGTCATAATAGTTTCTAGAGCAGATTTTTTAGTAGTAGGGTGTTTATCAACCGGGATACCACGACCGTCATCTTCGACAGTAATAGAATTATCTTTATGTAAAATTACTTTTACAGTGGTAGCATGCTCAGCCATTGCTTCGTCGATAGAGTTATCGACAATTTCCCAAATTAGATGGTGCAAGCCATCTATACCAGTGCTGCCAATATACATACCAGGACGCTTGCGTACTGGCTTTAAGCCCTCTAGAACTTGGATATCTTTAGCTTGATAACTGCTTTTTTTAGGAGCAGGTTTTTTAGCTATTTTTTTAGTTGTTTTTTTAGGTTTTGGCACGTAATTAATATTAATTAACAAACTTTAGATAAACCCCAACTTCAATTATAGGCATAAGTACGATTGGGTCTAGGTTAATTATACTGGAAAATAAGCTCCTTTGGCAAACCTCGAAAGCCTTAAATTATTCACTGTCAGAGCCCCTAATTTTGCCTCGATATTGAGTGGTAATTAAATTATTAACTTTGCTATTAAGGCTTTTAATTTCATGCTCAACTAGCGTTCTATCATCGGCCTGAAGTGTTACTCTTAACCCAATTGCCCTATTTCCATTATCTAATTTATACACATCAAAAACTTTTACTTCTTTAACTAGTTCAGACATAATTTTGATATCATTTATCAGATTACCAGCCGAAGTTGACTGAGATAGCTCTATAGATATATCAAAAGAGCTAGGCGGATAATAACTAAACGGCTTAAAGATGGTGTTTAAATTGTCTTTAATTAACTCAAAAAGCAAATCTAAGTTTATATAAGCTAAAGTAGTGTGCTTGGGCACTGATATACTGTCAGCCAAAACTGGGCTTACCTCTTCGATGCTCCCTAGCAAAACCGATTCCGACATAATTCTTAAGATATTTATATATTTATCGTCTGTTCTGCCCGGAACTGCTACTAATTTTAAGTTTGGCACTCGAGCTACAATTTGCTCAACCATGCCTTTTAGCAAGCGATAGTTATCTTGAGTATTTAAGCTAGACACTAAAGCTAATTGGCGAGTTTCTTTGGGCAATAATCTTTTGCTGTCCACCTCGAATACTGTGTTAATCTCGAAAAGATTGATGGGCTTTTTAAGAGCTTGATTATTGGTTACAAATTTTAATAAATTGGGCCACAATTCTGGTACTAAATGCGTCCACTGGCTACTTAGCGGGTTCGCTAGTTCTAGCCCAGGATCTAAATCTAACCCTACCTTGCTAGCCCATTCTTCTCCAATAAAACTATGGCTTAAAGCCTCGTTAAATTTGGCTTTGACCAAATTAGTTTTTAGCTCTTTTATTAGTTCAAGCAATGGATTGTTTGATGGTGGCAACATTTTGGCTATTGGCATGTCTGGTTTAACTTTATCTATACCAATAATTCTTACCAGCTCTTCTATTACGTCGGCTTTTTCTTGAATGTCGGATCTAAAATCGGGAGTGATGATTTTAAAATTATCACCAGATTTTTTCACTAAGAAGCCTAGGTTAGTTAAAATATTAGTAAGTTGGTTCTCTGTAATTTCAAGATTTAGTAAATCAAAAACTTCTTTTAGGCTTAATGTTATTTCTACTGGCTTAACTTGGTTACTGCCAACTTCTACATTACCTTGAGCCACTAAAGCACTTGGGGAAACTTGTTTAACCAAATTGATTGCTCGATCCATGGCTAGCTTGGTTAGCCCAACACTTAAGCCTCGCTCAAAACGAAGAGAAGAATCTGTAGATAAGCCAACTTTTTTTGACCCTCTGCGAATAACCGCTGGGTTAAAATTAGCTACCTCTATAATGGTTTTTTTAGTAGTATCGGTAACCCCACTGTTTTCTCCTCCCATAATTCCAGCTAAAGCCACTGGTCTATCAGCATCGGCAATTACTAATAAATCTTTAGTTAAAGATATTTTTTGACCATCTAAAGTTACAAATTCTTCACCATCCTTGGCTCGCCTAACTATTATTTTTTCGCCGGCTAATTTGTCGGCATCAAAAATATGTATGGGTTGGCCGGTTTCTAACATAACTAAATTAGAAATATCAACTAGGTTATTAATTGGACGCAGGCCCGCACTAATGATTTTTTCTTTAAGCCAATCGGGAGAATCGGCTACCTCTACGTCACTCAAAAATCTGGCCGAATAATATGGACAAGCAGTTGTGTCTTTTACTGTTATTGAAACTGTTTGATCCGTTTTTATATCTTGGCTTTCTATGTAATCTAATTTAACTGGTAGCAACCAAGCTTGACCTAAAACTGCAGCTATTTCCCGACTCATACCAAAATACGACAAATAATCTGGTCGATTAGACAAAATTTTTAAATCTAAAACAGTGTCTCCACTAGTATCTAAAAATTCATTAACAGGGCGCCCAACTGAAGCCGATTTATCTAACACCATAATGCCCGAAGATTTTTCTTCTAAGCCCAATTCGGCAGCACTGCAGATCATGCCTTTAGATTCCACGCCTCTAATTGATATTGGCTTAATTTCTCCACCAGGCAACTTGGCCCCAACTAAAGCTAGAGGCACTTTCTGACCAACTTCTACATTTGATGCTCCGCACACTACAGTAGTTTGCTTGCCCCGACCAATATCTAATGTAACTAAACGTAACTTATCGGCATTAGGGTGTTTATCAATCGCTAAAATTTCGGCCACTATAATCCCAGAATACTGCGTCCCCGCACTTGAGGCTGACTCCACTTCGGTAATATGCAAGTTAATTAAATCCGCCAGTTCTTTGGGGCTTTGTTTAAATTTAACTAATTCTTGTAACCAATTATACGAGAATTTCATAGTTTAAATATCTTTAAAACTGTTCAATAAATCTGAGATCTCCACTCAAAAACAACCTGATGTCTTTAATGTTGTGTTTGAGCATAGCTAAGCGTTCTACGCCTACCCCAAAGGCAAAACCAGAATACTTTTCTGGGTCTATCCCTACATTGCGTAAAACCTGAGGATTAACCATGCCACAGCCCATTAATTCTA
>Ga0272441_10006424_pt1 | contig 19714 bp, 19 predicted proteins | sample SSMProp6N_FD_193582 | JGI IMG/M metagenome (GOLD analysis project Ga0272441, IMG submission 193582) | Marine sediment archaeal communities from Little Sippewissett salt marsh, Falmouth, MA, United States - SSM-Prop-6N | ecosystem: Environmental > Aquatic > Marine > Wetlands > Sediment ... | reverse complement strand
GCGATGACTTCTGGAATATAAGCGAAGACATTAATGACGGATATCCATATTTAGTTGGTAATGAACCTCTTCCAGCAGAAGGACCTGCTACATGGGAAGACGCAAACTGGACAGCTGGTTGGACTATTGCAACAGACCACTCCTGCACCCCACTACCATACCTATACGGTAACTGGAGTGAACTAGAATTCTTTGACGGCGGAACAGCAGACGACTTATGGACAGAAGCCAATGACAGCCACTGGACCATAACAGACCATTCAGCATGGTGGGCAGGAAACTATACCTACGAAATAAACACAACCAACATTAACTGTTCCTTCGCTGTCCTCAACTCCTCTGGAACAAACCGTTCACAAGTATTTGGATGGGTTCACACCGACGACACACAAGTAGACGCCCTCTATCCATTCATTATATTCGCCTACAACAACTCACAAGACTTCGACTGCGTAATGTGGTCATCAACCGAGGCATGGGTTCTTAATTGGAACGGCACAAACATGACAGACATAGCAACTGGTTCTGCAGTGGTAGACCCATCAACAGACGCAGAAGACCTTTCAAATCAATGGGTACAAGAAGGAGTATACCTGACGGACGGCGGTAACTACTACAAACTTATCTATAACGAGCACAACGGTTCTCTCCGTTTCAAATGGTGGGGAGGAGCATCATTCTTAACAGAACCAGTCGGTTGGTGTATAGAAACACAACATTTAAACCTCACCCATGACACAGCACGCTGTCACGGTATAGGTATGTGGAATCCAAATGACCGTAAAACATACATGGAATATGATATGATTAATGTTTGGTCACTTAACTACTCAGTAAACACTTCTGACTACTGCAACATATCTTCCTACAACGAATCTCGACCACACATGGACTTCCCTGTCATCGACTTAGGCACCTGGACTGAAGAAATAATGTCATACTTCAACGCTTCAGCAGAAGGAAATGTAAGTTTAGCAACTGTAGCAAAAATTATGAAAGACAACATAACAAATCCAATGAATATGGAATCACGAGGTCTAGACCTTGCTACTCTTGACAACGGACAGCAAAACGACACCATATACTACTACTCCTGTTTCCTTGACAACTTTACTGCTTTCTCTGCAGAATCCTACGATGAGTGGCTACACCTCCACGTTCAAATGTGTCCCGAAGACGACATAGAAACTTCTGAATACGGAGACTTCCTTATAGGTATTGATGTAGACAATAACCGCGTCTGGGATGCCAACGACCGTATCTATTGGGCTTATGCAGACGATGGAGGCTTAGAATGGAATCAAACATATAATGGAAATGGAGACACTGTAACCAATATAGCATCATGGAATATATGGGAGTCAGAAGCAGCTTCTTCAGGCAACTTACACCGATACAACTCCCATCTAAACTACGCCATAAACATTCCACTTGCCGACCTTGTTAAGACAGGTGGTGAACCACTTAACTCATCAGACCTCTTTGGTCTCTCTATCCTTACAACCACATCAGGAACAGCGTTAACATCAGACGCAGCAATATGGCAAAACTGGAATGAGACAAGTGAAAGTTCTTTCTATACAGAAGAAAACAATCTTGATAATGTCATGGGATATTTCTTTGGATATGAAGGTGAAGTGGAAGCTCCAACAGCAAATGCTACAATCTTAGCTCGTTGGGGTGAGGGAGAAATTGGTACTGGTGTAGAGTCATCAGGTGATATCTATTACTCTGTAACAATTGAAAAGACCGCCAATATAACCACCGTAGCAGCTGAGTCCACATTTGCCCTTGTAAACTATTCCATATGGGTAAACAACACGGGCGCTGGCCCCTTAACCAATGTAGTAGTCAACGACACCAAGTTCAACTGCAGCTGCCATGACTTCAATGAGTCTGGTGACATTGTAACTAATGTCTCTTGGGATAGTGTCACTAACCAGTCTTGTCATAGACTATTTAATACAACCACAATAGCAGCAGGAAGCTCTTGGCACATTTGGTACACCGTAAACATAACTAACTGCAGCGGAACACCATATGGTAATGTAACTAACACAGCAGTAGTTAATGCAACACAACTTACCTCTTCCTCATCAGACTCCTATACAATATCATGGGGTAATTATGCATCAAGAGTCTGCGTCGTATATACAACCCCAACAACTGATGTGGGTGACATAGGTTCAAATGTGTTCAATATATTAGGAATAGTCTTTATAGTAGGAGCCATAATGCTCTTCCTTGTAATACTACAAAGATATAAGTTATTCTAAGGTGATAATCATAAAAAAAATCCTAATATGTGTAGTGCTGTTAACACTAATATTAATGGCACTACACGCCTCAGCAGACACAGATTACGTTGTAATTACTACTGAAGACTATGATGATGCTTTCCAAAACTTAACACATTGGAAAGAAACTCGAGGACTCTACACAGAAAGAACAAACCTTACAACCCACATAGAGTTGTTATCAAATATCACTAGCAACTCTTCCTTTTGGGAAGGAGGATATCATGACATATCAACAGACAATTCAACACTTTCACAAATAAGGAACTACATAAATTATACACATTTTAATCTTTCAACATCCTATATATTATTAGGTGCTAACAGTTCTATAATACCAACTAAAGTTTTGCCTGTAGGTTCTGGTGGTCGAAACGCGTCTTATGATTTATGGTATGCAAATATAAGTGGAAGCCCAAATGATTACGAAGTGTATATAGGAAGAATACCTTGTAATTCTACTACACAAATAGATAACTGGACTGCAAGACTTGAAATATATGAAAATTGTACTAACGAAACTTGGGCTACTTCTATGATAAAAACAGCAGCAAATGGTATAAGTGAATATGCAACAGCAGCACAAGTACAGAATTTAACGACACATTACTATTATACTAGAGATAAAGATGAGTATGTAATCTTTACAGAAAACCAAACATCACAATTTTTCACATTTGCAGGACATGGTTGCACTACAGGTGAGTATTCAAAAATGAAATGTAGTCTTTTTCCTAATGAAATGTTCAAAGAGAAAGGATATGAAAATTTAACATATCCATATATCAATTTGGCAACAGGGTGTAGTCAAGCACAAATGGTAACTAGCGAACCGTTTTATCATACAAAGTTCCACGAATTGCTTTTTGGAGGACCTAACCTTGATAGCAATAGAACAGCAATTGCACACATTGGATATGATTGCGCATCATTAGTTACGCCAAACGACCCTTATAGAACAGAACTTATAATAGAAGCAAGTCTTGTAGAAACATCTCCTCACATAGGAACAAGTTTAGGGAAAGCATTTCAATCAATAGAAGGAGGAAGCTTAGGAACTGGACCTTATGCTTTTAGTGGGTTAAACTTATTTGGCTGTCCTGAAACAAAACCCTATGTATACAATTACAATATATCAGCTGAGATAGATACTAGAGTTGACCCTGGTGCATTAGATGCAACAGCTTGGATTTATGGTCCAGAAGAAGTTTATTATAACTACTATATACACACTCTTTCATATTGGTTATACAACAAAACAATCATAGGTACAGCAAACGGTGATAACTTTTCTAACTATACTTTACAATTAGGATGGTGGGATTCTTATAATTTTACTTTTGCAAACTTCTTTTATGATGCGTGGGACATAAACCCTAATTCGACTTTGTTCGACCCACCAAACAAAAGATATTGTTTTGATATACCAGACCCTAATAGCCCAGTAACAGATGGTCCATTAGGAACTTTAAACACATCATCTATAGAATATTTACCGAAAGGTGTATACCAAATAAAACTAATAGTAAATTCAACTAATGGAAAGTCAATAAGTAAATGTATGTATTTTACTGGTCCAGGGTATGTAGAAGGAATAGTAACACAATCAGGTGTTGAAGTTCCAATAAACACTCCACTCAATATAACATATCTTCTAGCAAATCTAAGCGACCCACAAAGTTCTCTATCATATACTAACACTACTGTTCTAACTAAAAATGTTGGAGGACACACTGGTTACTATAATTTTAGTTTATGGTCGGTAGATATAAAACCTATGCAAAGAAGAAATCCAAAAATAATATCAACTATATATGTGTCTTGTGAAAACTCTACAGCATATGATAATTTCTTTTTATCAGAAGACCCTACTGAATCAATACCAACGCAGTTTATTACAATTAATCTAAACTTAGATTTGTATGCAATAAATGAAACACCTAGAGACAACTCCGTAAATAATACTTTGTCATTAAACCTTTCAATAAATATAAGCGCATTTTCTGGTTCATTTGACTGGTCGATAGAATGTAACAATAGTCAAACTAATTCAGCTAATGATGATACTAATGGTACTAAAACATGCATACTAACTAACCTTAATTATAACACTACATATACATGGTATGTAAATGTGACAGACGGAACCAGCACATTAAATAGAACATTTTCTTTTGCTACAAAAACAACAGTAGCAGAAACAGTATGTGTAGTATATACAACAGACACTTTTAATGCCACACCATATGCTAATTCAATGTTTTACATAGTTGGAGTGTTTATGATACTATCATGTATAATGGGTATGATAGTAATTGTAATAAAATATACATAAGTGATGTCTATGAAAAGATACAAACCAAAGAATAGTCAGCGTATTAAATGCACAAAATGGAAAAGAATTAGTATGACAACTAAACCTAAAAGGAGGTATTAGATGAAAAGAACAAAGATTGTTAGAGCGAAAGGTTCAAAGAAAAAGTCAAAGAAAATCTGCGGTAAAATGAAACTAGGGCGCAAACAAACATTTGCGAAAAAACTGAGATAAAGCGGGGTTACTACATGTAACCCCCTTTTATTTTAGTTGTAAAAGGGCTTAATCATATACCTAATAAAAGTACAAACTACCAACCTTCCACAAAATACAACATCTCTTTTTTATGCTCTTCTGTAAACGGTGTAGTGATATAATGCTTAAGTGCTGTCATGTCACTATGACCTTGACTTAGGAATATCTCTTCAAGTCTTTCTCTATAACACGATACAAGGTAGCTCTCCCATGTCTTCCTTGTAGTCTTAATTCCTATACCCTCTGCTTCTATTCCAGCCAGCTCCGCCCAGCGCTTAAGGTTCTGCCACCATGCTTGGTATGTAGGAAGGTTAGGACCTCTAAAGAAATTCTCTACAGCCCTTTCTCCTTGTCTATTTAATTTGACATATCGATACTTAGCTTTCTTTCTTGACAAGTACTTTGTATTCATAATTTTAAGATAACCATTCTTTAATCTATCATACTTGCCGTGTACTTCAACAGCCTCCGTATACCTACACCCAGTGTAAAGCAAAAATTCAAATCTGTCTTTATCACGAGCTTTAGGTATCACCTGGATTATCTTTCTTAGCTCTCCAGGCTCTAAAATTGCAGTTTCATCTCCAGGGTGCATTATTGTCATATTACCACTCTTTTCTTTATATTATTATTAAGTCTATTAAGCTTTGTTTTTTGATATCTATACATTCACTACATATGGACATAGTTTATACCTTACCATAAGATATAAAGTTGGGGGAAAGGAGGAGAGAACACTGAGGCCAAAAAGAGTAAGATAATACAACATTTTAATTTCTCTCCTCCATTATGAAAAGTTCAGTCTAGACGTAAACTCCAAATTCTGAATGTGCTTCAGCAACATGTCGTTCTTCTTTTTCTTTGCATTCAGGGCAAATAAAAGTAAACCTACCTTTTACTAATTCTTCTTTTGGGAACATTCTTCTACACATAGCACATATCTTTCTATCATAGTTCATTTGTTTCACCTCTCTTAATAGGCTTCTTTAATATTAGACAACCATGAGCTATTATGATAACTGACCAAAGCAGCCCAGGCATAATAAACCATGCACTATCAAAATAGATGTCATACGCAAAGGTTAAGTAACCAAGCACACCAACGTATGCTATTGTTAGACCAGCTACAATGCCGAACATTAATGTGATAAATGTATCAGCCATCCTTAGATGTATTTGTCGTCTTACTTTGTCTTTATTTTCCACTTATACCACCTTCTTTTTTTCTTTTTCTTTTTTAGGAAATTGATTTGATATTTGTCTGCGAATTTTCATCATTAAAAAGAATGAATTATATATGTATACAGAGAGAGAGTATATATGGATTTGCATTTGGGACACAGGCAGTAGTATCGTAGTTGACACAGGAGACAGGAGTTCAAGAGAATAAAATCTATCCCCAAATCCCAATCTATGCTCCATATATACCATCCTTTATCTCTCCTTAATGATTAGAGCTCACGCTCATACTCCTCAGCTAACTCCCTAATCAAGTGCAACGTCTTCATCTTAGTGACCAATGTATAATGAACATCTTTGAACAATTGCTCATCAAATGGCTCTTCTTCAGACATCTTTTCTAGACTCAATTGTAAGTCTTGTATTTCTGCTCTAAGCAACATCTGCATGCTTAAGAAAGCATTGCTATCAAATAGATGCTGCGCATTCAAGGCCTCTAAATAGGTTTCGAATTCAATAGTTTCTTTTGACATATTTCTCTTAACTCCTGTACTTACATATGTAATTCGTTAGTATATATTATTTTTGGTCCCATTTAAGCATCACCCTTAATTATTAAAGCCAATCGTTTAATGACGGCCACATAATTATTAAGTTTCCATATTTCCATGCCATTCTACCTTCTAACTCTATTTCTTGTAGTTTCATGCAAATTCACCATATTGTTTCTTATAAGCAGTACATTGCCTTTCATACTTACAGTCTTTACATTTGTCGCCTTTATAACCATATAGACAATAATATGTCGTAGGTTTACACAACCCGCCAGTCTTCTTATGTTTCTTAAATCTCCTGATAGATATTATCTCCTGGTCGGTTAATGTCTTCTCTGCCTCATTTGCTTGAACACTGTCTATATTACAAAAGCGCATGACATCACTTCGGTCTACAGGGAAGTTCTTTTTGACATATTCTCTCACCTTGATGATGTGTTTTTTATTCATTACCGAATAATCATACAAGCTCTCTGCAAACTCCAAACAAGGCTTTATCATGTCATAAGCCTCCTGAATATGGTATTTTTCGATGGTTAACTGGGTAAAATTAGTTAAATTAGTAATATTTCTTATAATAGTACCCTTAGTAAAATTAGTTTTATCCTTAGATTTACTAATATTACTATTATTACTATTTATACTATTTTTACTATTATTACTCAACACACCACCAAGGAGGTCACTATAACACAAAATGCCACTCAACTTAATTACAGCCTGACCATACCTCCCAGCTACAGACGAAACCTTGCTTGTCAATAACAACTCTTTCTCTATTTCATCAATAAGCTCAAAGCCCTCTGGTGATATATCAAAAGTAACAGCCAAGTTCATTCTTTCTAAATGCCTTACAACTTTCTTTAAATCGTTCTCAAGGTTCATAGCCTCCTTAGGAATACATTTTCTGCCTCCTCCCCTAGATTCCCCTGGCACAAGTATTAACCTGCCAAATAAGCCACCATCAAGCATTTCTGGCGTCACTTTCTCTTGTAACACTTCTGGTGTCAAAGTAGAACTAAATGTTGGATAAGGGTTCTTTATAATATATTCATCATTCATTAGTTCTCTTTTAAACTCAGGTCTCTCATATTTATACAAATCATTAAGCGTTTCCGCTATAGAGGACAAATAACCACCTGACTTAATGTGCTTCAATATTTTACTAAATTCACCGTAAAACCAAACACCGTTGGGTTTCTCAGCCAAATTTACAATAAACTTCTCAGCACTACTCTCATTAGGCAATATAACCTCTTGTGGGTAAAAACGACTTATGATATCTTGAGTAACCGTTTTTCTACCAAAATACGATTTACCTATCAATAACACATATAAGTTAAGTCGTTCACGCTCTGGATTTATATTTATATATGATTGCTTAGTTAAACAATGCCCTAACAACTGAGCAGACATAAACTTTACAAATAAAGGGTCTACATCACTAAGCAAGCCTACATAGTCTACCATCATTTCAATAAAACTCTTCACAATATCACCTTAAATATGGAATATTGGATAGATAGACTTTATGCTCGACCAAGTTATATATGACTTCTTCTGACTTGTCTCTAAAACAAATCCATAGTCATCTACCTCTAGAACTTCGCCTTCTAAGACGAAATCACCTTTGAGGTCAACTTTACAATGTTTGCCTAAAATTAGACTTCTCTTTTCGTTTGTCATTTTCTAATTCACCTTGGTAACTATATATGTTTCCACCAGTATATAAAGTTTTTGACCAAAAGTTATATATAGTAAGTAATTACATAGTATATTTGGTGAAAAAATGAAGTTAAGCCCCCCAAAAGTCCATTTTATACAAATTACCGTCGACGACACATCATACAAGCACCTTAAACAGAAGAAAGGCAAAAAGTCTTGGCTACAACTTTTATACGAAGGCGCGATGAAAGAATGAGAGAAAAACGCCCTCAACGGCTTCCAGGTCAAATAACTCCACGCACACAATATCAAAGAGCTATTGCCAGTACTAACGACCCTAGACGCAAAGCACAAATAATGCGTGAGTTAGCAGCATATGATAGAAAAGAAGCCGAATATAGAAGAGAACGTCAAAAATACAAAGAATCATTAGCAGCACAAGAAACAATACAAGAACAACCAGCAGAAGAAGTTGTAACAGAAACAACACAAGAAACAGTACAAAAGCCAATAGAAACACAAGAAGATGTACAAACAGCAATTACCAACATAAATAAAATAGAACAAGATATCAAAAACTCTACTGCAGACAAATTCTATGTAAATGGTAAAGAAGTCTCCAAACAAGAAGCTCTCAATCAATTACAACAACAAAGACAACAACTTAATGAAATATCACAAAATTGGGAAGTTTACCAGAACTTTAACCTACAAACAGGAGAACCTAAATGGAATCAAATACCTCCTCAAGAATGGAAGTTCTATCCTGGTGCACAAGAAAAGTTCCAACAATACATAACAGGTAGAGAAAAAGCAGAATTACTCAATCAAGCATTTGGTGAACAATATGTATCTAAAGCAATACAACAATATTCATCACTTATACCTTTTTCCTTACCAGAAGGTGTAACAGACTTTAAAGAGCGTGTAGCCAAAAAATTATTTCTTTTACCTTTAAATCAACGAGATGCTCGTAAAAGAGAAATAGTAGTATCAGTTTTATGGGAAGACTTTACTGACCCACAATCATATGAAAAATATTACGGTCAACTACATCCTCTAGAACGTATGGGTAAATCATTCCTAAAAAGCGCAGGTCAAATGGCTGCTGGTGTATTAACCTTTCCAGAACTTATTATAGAAGAAGTAGGTGGCCGTATACTAACAGGCCAAAAACAAGATATCATACCAGTATCTGAAGAAATATCAAAAGGCTACACTAAACTAGGAGGAACGCCAGGATATGTTTCAACCCTTACCTCTTTAGGAGTAGGCTTAGCAACTGGCGATACTACACAAGGACGAGAACAATACGCTGAACAACAAAAGTATTCAGCAGAAGCAGCAGCTGCAACATTTGGTGAATTTGCAGGAATATGGGCTGGAGGCAAAGCTGCAGCATTTGGAAAGACAACAGCATCAAAAGCAGCATATACTGTTTACAAACCTCTCTCAGTTCGTTTTCCTTCACTACAAAACTTAGGAAGATACAAACCTTCAGAACTAGCACGCACTGGCTACTACTCCTTAAAACAAAGATTAGGATTAGCAGAATATATTCCAGAAGAACAAGCATGGTCTCCTACAGTACGAGCAGGAGAAACCAAATATGCTACAGCACCTGGTAGAACCCCATCACAACGTATCAGTTCTTCTTTACGCATAGCAGAAGAAGCAAGAACGGGCTACTTTGACATAGGAACAGGTGAATACCCACTCATACATGCAACACCAGGTCGTTTTGGCCGTTTTGGACGTTTTAAAGTTTCAGGCAGCTCATCTGAATCTCCAATGTTATCACTCTCAGCGCCTCCATATGGTTCTCCAACATTTCTTAAAATGGAATGGCAACCTCCTTCTTATTCATCACAAATGTCATTTTTACCTAAATTTAGAATATCAGGTCCACGAGCCCCCATTGTATACTTTAAAAATATATCACAATTACCTAAACAAGTAGTCACTGGTTCAGCTGACGACGTATACAAAGCAGCAGCAACTTATATGGAAGGTCAACCAATAGGTTCAACAGCATATGTAGCACCTAAAATGTATGTAGGAGGAGCAGAATTAGAATTTGGTTTTTGGAAAGGAGGAAAAGGAGTAAAAATCCCAACAAAAACACAATTCACTACATGGAAAGGTCGTGTCGTTCCTTTACCAAAATATAGAGCAGTAGACATATCAACAGCAGGAGCAGCAGATATATCACAAGTAGCATCTGGAGCCAGCGCTTTAACATACTCTTCTGCTTATAGCGGACCTTCTTATTATTCAGCAACAGGCTCTTACCTAAAATCAGCACTTTCCATACCATCATATAACCCTCCCTCAACATTAACATATCCTAAAACAAGCAGTGTATCTTCTATAAAAACATCTCAGGTATCATATAGCTCTACCCCATCATATCCATCATCTCCAAGCCGTCCTAGTAAACCAAGTAAACCATCATATCCATCATATTCTTATACTTCAACTAAACCAAGCAAAACAACACCACCACCAATATATTATAAACCAAAAACAGAAACACCAAAGAAAACAGAGAAAACAGCTTATGATGTCTATGTAGATTCAAGAAAGGTAAATGCTCAACCTTTAGACAAAAACACGGCATTAGGTATGGGAGCAGAAATAACAGACACAACAGTAGCAACTCGCTTTAAAGTTAAAAAGACAAAAGGTAGACCTACACCAGCTCCAAGATATGAAAACACTTGGAAACAGCTAAAACCTAAGTTTAGTAAAAAGAATTCAGAATATCACGAAAAGAAACAATACCAAGAAGACTTCGACATAGAAAAAGGTGTATACCGTCAAAAACAACCCTTAAATCCCATCAAATCACCTAAAACTAAAAAGACCAATGGTTTTACCTTCACAAGCCTTAAAAAGTCAATAAACCCGTTTAAAACGGTTTCTTTAGGAGGAAATAAGAAATGAAAATGTTTACAGCCATCATGGCATTCATTGGTGGCACAGCCCTTTGGTTAGGTATGATATACATATTTAACTATGCCCTTGTTCAAGAAGACACCTTTTTAGCAGCATATCTACCAGCATCATTCCTACCACTCTACCAGTTCTTTAACCTACTCTGGACATCACTTGTCTTTGTAGGTGTAATAGCAATATTATATAGAACGATGAATAAGGAGGATGTGTACGGATGATTTACTTATTAAAAACCATCATTGGCTTTGCTGTGGCCTTTATGATACTCATACCGACTTGTATGGTAATAGACACCGTATCAACAGGTATACAAAGCGCAGCAGACACATATACCCAAGCAGGTGACAGCGTCAATGTAAGCTCAAATGTCACAACCCATTTATCTGGTTTTGTTAATATCTACACCATAGTATACGGCATATGGGGTGTATCATTCTTTTTAGCATTATTCTTAGCATATAGGAGAGATAAAAATGAATACGACTTTTATCAGTAAAGTTATAATATTAACATTCTTAATATCCTGCATAGGTATCATACCATTCGTTCCAAATGCCGAAGCAGCAACACCCCAAACCTATACTATAAAATTAGAACCTACCTTCGACTCTTGGATAGACTATGGATACAAAACCTGGCATAACGACACCACTTCTTTAGACTTTGACGGCTTATGTTGTGGTAGCACTTCTAAATGGCGAGACCGTACTGTAATAGAATGGAATACTTCAGCAATACCCGATAATGCAGTTATCACTAACGCTTCCATAAACATAACATATACTAGTTGCTCAATAGACAACAACGCTTACCACTACATAACAAACATCACAAACCAACCATCAAAAACAGGAAGCGCTTTAACAGTTTGGAATGATTGTATAGATGGTAGTAGTTATGACGATTGTTATTCAAGACGAGGTGCTAAAACAGGAGCACACACATACGAATTCAACACATCAGGAACAGGTGATAGTACTTTTGATGCATATGATGACCCATTATATAACTTACAAAACTACTTAACAGAAGACTGGTTTGCAATAGGAACATATGGTCGTTCTGACTACAGCTATAGAAGAAGCGAAGGTTCAATAGCATCAATAGAAAATCCATCATCTGACCCTATTATACTTTGGGTTGAATATACCTACAATGGACCTTATATTGACAACCCATCACCTTCCAACGGTGCAACAGAAGTATCAGCACAACCAAATACTTGCATAGACTTAGAACACCCCTCTGGTACTAACATGGATATAGAATGGCAATGGTATAACACCTCCTCATCAGCTTGGGAAACCTATGGCACCAATACAACTATCACAAACGGAACGTACTGCCAACAATTCCTTAATGCAACATTATCATCTACCACATATCAATGGCGCATACTTGCCAACGACTCATATGGTAATTGGACAAACCGCACTTTCTCTTTTACTACAGCAGGTGTCTTTCCTCCATCTGACTTATCATGCTCACGTAACTCCTCTACATCAATTAATGTCACTTGGACTGAATGTCCTGACGGCGCAGGAACCACGCATACCCTTGTATACTACTCGTTAGGTTTTGGAGCACCAACATATACCTCTGGCATTTTAGGAGCCAACACAACCAACGAATACGCCATTATCGAAGGATTAGACAATGCCGAATGCTATTCCTTTGGCCTATATACCAATTATGAAGACTCAGAAGGAAACTGGACCCTCTCATCACGTAACTCCCTCTCCCCTTGCTGTACTTCTGGTGGAACCTACCGTTTCTACATACGATACGAAAACACTTCTTTCGCTGACGACGGCGACGGCAATGTAGAATCAACAGACTTCTACAACAACCTCATCAACCTATCAAAATTCAACTGCTCAGAACACATGTTAGAAGTCCACTATGCCAACTATGCCACAGAATATTGGTATATCAATAGCTCCTTATGGGAAAACCCAACAGCCATGAATTACTCATATCTTGAAATTACAACACTTTACAATCCCCTTTACTTCGTCTTCCATTGGAACTACAGCATTTATGCTACCAATAATGACTCCTATACTTGCCCTTGCAACTACACTTGCTCTTATAGCCGAACCTTATTACCTGCTGCAGGCTACCGTGACACAAATTGGACCAACATCACCTTTTACTTTATAGTAGACCGGCACATCTACAACGATTACTATGTAGACAGCGCTGATTGTAACACAAGCGTCGAATACGAATACAATGACAACTTAGCACACTACAAAGTTTGGTTTGAAGACCGTACTGGCATATTTGAACCAAGACGTGACTACGACTCTTATGCTACCTTCTATGCATATAACGCAACCGACACAAAACTTATAGTCCATCAACAATACTTTGATGGTGACTTCAAAGTACACCCCACCCTTTTATATAACAAAGACTACGGTGTAGGAGTTAACTGCTCAGCTATATCAAGCGACGCATATGAACTCATCGGTTACTTTAAAGGGCGCACAACAGTATCACCTGACCAAGAAACAATGCTCATAGTTCCTAAATACACTTCAACAATTAACTATGACGCCTTTACCGTAGACTACGGTTACACAGGAGCAAACCTACTTTGGGTATACTTTTATGATAGCGACTCTCATGTTTCTAACATAAACTTAACAGTCCGCTACGAAACAAACAACACAATAGTATATCAACACGACGTTAACTCTAATGAAAACAACTTTACAATTCCTGGCACAGACAACGCAACAGCATATATCATAAACATCACTTTAGTTCATAGTGAATATGGAACAATGTATATACAATTCTATACAGGAACATACAGAAACCCACTTACAACTGCTACAGAACTCAACGACTTATTACGACAAATATTTGGACAATTACCAGAAAATCTTGACACTGGAGAAGAAATGCAATGGTATCTCATACCAATGTTCTTCATTGCCCTTATACCACTCTCTCTCTTCGGTGCAAAGTATCCGCCAATAGCAGCATTTGGTGTAGGAGGGTGGATGATATTATTCTCCGTTATAGTAAGTGGAATACCTATAGCACTTGCAGGAATGGGTGTCTTCTTAATAGTGATAGGTATATTTATGGCATTTGCAAGAGGAGGTAGATTCTAATGAAAGCATACGACGCAGTAACATTTCTAGTAGCATTCAACATAGTGATATCAATAGCAATGGGTCTTGGTGTCTGGGGTGTAGGTGGTCTTTCAGCAATGGGACCAGAAACACAAGCAAGCGGAATAGCTGGAACATCATTCTTTGGCTATGACTTAACAGACCTTATGACATTTGCTATAGCTATCATGGGTGCAATATTAGTATCACTTGGAGTATCATACTTATTTCCCAAGTCTGACTTTAAGATAGGTTATGCTCTTATAACAGGATTTTTTGTTGGCTTATGGATACACAACGGACGCATTATAGGAGAACTACAACACAACGTAGGCTCATTTCCTTTACAAGGAATATTTAATATGATGGGTATACTTCTATTCATAACTTTCATTGCTCAAAGCATGATGGGAGGTTGGAAATCACATGAATAATCTAATGCTAATAACTTTACCAGACGTAAGCGAGCTCTTGGACAATCCAATCAACGGATTGTCACAAGTCTTGACAAGCCCCTTTGGTGTATTTGGATATGTGCTCATACTTTTCTGTTTATGTGCCCTTGTATTCTCTTACTCAAAGAATTGGGACGCAGTAGGCATTTTTATAGTTCTTTTTGGAGCAGTAGCCTCAGTCTTATTCCCAATTGAAATAGCCCTTATGATGCTTATCCTTGGAGTAGGAATCATATTTGGTTCTGTCTTCTGGAAGGCACTCTTTAAAAGCCGAGGTGAATACTAATGTCAAGACGCATTGTTACTAAGCGCACTTTAGACAACAGAAACAGACTCGACAACAATCTACGACTTGACAAAAACAAGAGGCAACTTCCTGCCTCTGTCCCTTTATTTAGAGTGTATAGGAGAGAAGAATGAAAAAAACAATCATTGTATTATCCTTAATACTAATATCAACAACCCTTCCATTAGTTAGTTCTGTTGGTCTTCCTCCTGCTCCAGATACACCACCTTGGTTTTGGTTTGTATATCCTGAATTACCAGAAACAGGAAATTGTGATGCTGGAATATTTAATAATGTCACACCTGCTGACGGAGCTGGCCCAATAAATGTAAGTTCAAAAGGAGTACAAGTTTGCGTTAATGTTACACCTCCAAGTGGTTGTATTATTAACATAAGTATAGAATATCTAAATTACACAGAATACTACGGTGATTGGCAAATTTGGATTGACAGTCAACCTTGGGGTGATTGGGACGATGCAGAAGAATGGATAGATGATATTAACTGGACGGCAAGACCTGATGTATACAATGATTCCTATTGGCATCAATTTACTTCTGCTACCAACATAAACACTCCAACACAAATATGTGCTTACAATGAAAATGTCTCATGTAGAATAGAAAATGATTGGACAACAGAATACAGTGATTGGCGTATCAATTGGACAAGAAATTGTACTGGTAATATTACAACAGGTGATTGTTATTACTACTTTGAGCCAGCATTATGCCCTGTTATACAATACATATCACCTCCTTCACCCAACGGAACCATCTGCCCCTGTTGCGCTTCCATATGTTTAGGAGTAGCCAACACAGACGGTCATAACATGAACCTCACATTCTTTATACGAGAAGATAACTTTGGTCCATTCTTCTACGGTCAAACACAATTCCTCAACGTATCAAACGGCACCTATTGTTTCTGTCCTGAAAGTATGATAGCTGACATATTTGCTGCAGGCGTGACCAATCAAACAATAACACCATTAGCAATTGACACTTGGTACAACATAACATTTTTAAATTTCACTTCCAACGGAATAACAGGAACACCATCAGAAATAACTGTCCCATTATCAGGCTACTACACGTTAAACTATTGGGCTGCTTGTTATGATAGTAATGCTGCTCCTGCAGGTGACATCATTGCATTTAGAATGGCTTGTGATAACACAGAAATTCCTGGTACTTATCGAGAAATACAATTTCAAAAACAAGATAACATACGAAGTGAAATAAGTTTAGCACACATCTACTTAGAAGCAGGTTGTAAAATAAACTTTCAATATATAGTAAATGATGTCAACATAGAAATAAGCGAAGAAGGAACATATGCTGACTACGCATCATCATCATTTGCCAGCATAACATTAGAACAACCCTTACAATTCGCCCTAAAATACAACACCACATATGAATGGTATGCAACCGTTACAGATGCAACAACAGGTGATACAGTTACAACAGACATTTTCTCATTCAATACATATCCTAACCCTTCCTATTGTCCTTGTGGACCACAAGACCTTGTAGATGTCATAACGGACAATGACACTATCAAAGACGATAGTTGGCTTGTAGGCTTAATATTAATGTCAAGCATATTTGGAATAATAGCGTTTATAAGAAAAAGGAGATAATCAAATGTTAGAAAGCATATTTATAATGATAATAGCAGCTGGATTCATATTCTTTATCCTAACCATAGAACTAGAATCAATAATGTACTCAGCAGTATCCTTGCTTATGTGGATTATAACACTGGCAGGACAAGTATACGTAGAAGTTCCCTCCGACACCTATTATGATGAACCAGCGTTTTTTGGTGTAGCTTTAGGCATGATATTATTGAATGTCATATGGCTAATTATCATGTTTATGAAGGACAAAGAACAGCAAAAGGCACCTATGAATAGATTTAAATAACCTTGTATTTTGCAAGAATATATAGTTTTTGCCTTTTACAACTGGTCTCTACTCCATATAAACTACATAAAGTAAATAACACTCTCTCCCTTATTTTATATACAAGTATATTCCAGACACCTTATATATACACCCAACAACAATATATTAAATAAGAAAAATGGAGGAATCCTGCATGAAGAAATCATATAGCTTCATTGACCCCGGTGCCATCATGGGAGTAGTCGTATCATTGATTATTCTCGCCGTCGGAGTGTTTGCATTCTTCGTCACCTTGAACGAGGTCGAGAATGTCACAACCGATACTGATGTCACTAACGCAGTTGGTAATGTTCAGACGACAGGTAACAGTGTCTTTAATATCATAGGCATTGTGCTTATCATCGGAGCAATTATGTCAATTGTAGGTCTAGTGTACAACTACGTCCGTTAGACAAGAGGGTGCTCAAGACACCCTACTTCTCCCTTTTTTCTTTATAATGGTGATATCATGAGAAAACATAAAGACCTCTTATTAACCGACAACGTCTCCATAAAGCACATTGGAGGTAAATTTACAGTACCTAAAGGAAAGGTACTTAGAGTAAAAGTAATGGATGTGAAACAATGATAGAAATATTAGAACCAAAAGTAATAATGAGCGTGGTAGTAGCACTTATCATATTAGGTGTTGGTGTCTTTGCTTTCTTTGTTACTTGGGGTGAAGTAACTACTAATGAAGCGCTTGCTATGTCTGGCACAGAATGTCAAACTGTTGTCAACCCAGCAATAGCTCAAACAGTTACTATACCCGACGGAGCTACCATCACTCGAGTCTACGAAACCCTAAATACAGGCTCTTCACAAAATATAGACTCTGGTAATTATACGCATGTAGGAACAACTGTAACCATTAACGTAACAGGGTGATAAACATGAAAATATCAAACATATTAATAGCATCAATGCTTGTGTTTTCAATTATGTCTCCTATTTTCATTATGAGTGACCCTGTTCAAGCTGCATTCTCTGGTGGAGATGGTTCTTCAGGTGACCCTTATCAAATAGCAACAGAATCAGACATTAACGATTTAAGACAAAATGGTGATGGAAACTATTTCATTGTTACTGCTGACATAACATGCACTGCTCCTCTTTGGTCTTCAGGTGTATATGAATTAAAGAATAGTGTCTTTGATGGTCAAAATTATACTATTTCTGGAGCAAGAATGGGATATTCTGCTCAAGCGTCCTTCTTTGGTGATGTTGATAATGTAACTATTAAAAACATAAAATTTGAAGACTTATTAGTTCCTTATTCAGACTCTTCAGGAAGGTCTGGACTTATAGCAGAAGTTGTAGATGGAGGACCTTGTTTATTTGAAAACATACACATTTATAATAGTACATTGGTAGCAGAAGCTGGAGAAAATGGTGAAGTTGGAGGATTAGTTGGAAAAATGTCATCTGGAGCTAATACAATAAATCTATGCTCTATAGAGAATTCATATATTTATAATAATGATTCAACTTCTGACGCAACAGGAGGATTAGTTGGTGGATGTTCAGGTACTGTTTATATTAACAATTCATTTTTTAATGGAACTGTACGTGGTGGTGGTAACGATGTGGGTGGTATTGTTGGTGGATTCTGGGGTGGTAGTATTAACAATTGCTATTCAATTTGTACAGTATATAGTAATCTTACATCTGAAGATGCTATTGGTGGTTTTATAGGTTATGGAAGTGACGCTATTAATAACTGTTATTCAGTAGCAATAGTTAAAAATGCAACTGGTGTAGAAGGGTCAAGTAATTTTGGTCCTTTCTGTGGTGAAGACGATGGTTTATCTGTTACTAATTGTTTTTATGACAGCGAGTATACTAATTGTGCCACTGAAACAAGTGATGCTACAGGAAAAACAACCACTCAAATGAAAACACTAGCAACATTCACCGACACTGCCACTGCTGGATTAACAACTGCTTGGGATTTTGTTGGAACACCAAACGATGATTCAGGAAGCGATGACTTCTGGAATATAAGCGAAGACATTAATGACGGATATCCATATTTAGTTGGTAATGAACCTCTTCCAGCAGAAGGACCTGCTACATGGGAAGACGCAAACTGGACAGCTGGTTGGACTATCGCAACTGACCACTCCTGCACCCCACTCTCATACCTCTACGGTAACTGGTCAGAACTAGAGCACTGTGACTCTGGCACCCTAGACGACCTCTGGACAGAAGCCAATGACAGCCACTGGTCAGTAGCAGACGACTCTTCCTGGTGGGCTGGTAACTATACCTACGAAACCAACTACACTCTCTACAACTCTTCCTTCACAGTCCTCAACTCCTCTGGTACAAACCGTTCCCAAGTATTCGGTTGGGTACACAACAACGGTTCCGTAAATTACCCATACCCATTCGTAATATTCCACTATAACAACTCTCAAGACTTCGACTGCGTAATGTGGGCAACTAACGACTCCATGTACACCAACGCTTGGGTTCTCCATTGGAACGGTACAAACATGACCGACCATCACACAGGCGAACCAATAGAAGACCCCAACGAAGACCCTGACGCAACCAACGTCATAACCTATAACGAATGGCAAGGTGGCTACATAAACGTCGACGGTAACTACTACAAACTCATTTACAACGAACACAATGGTTCCCTCCGTTTCAAATGGTGGGGTGA
>Ga0272441_10006422_pt1 | contig 19717 bp, 25 predicted proteins | sample SSMProp6N_FD_193582 | JGI IMG/M metagenome (GOLD analysis project Ga0272441, IMG submission 193582) | Marine sediment archaeal communities from Little Sippewissett salt marsh, Falmouth, MA, United States - SSM-Prop-6N | ecosystem: Environmental > Aquatic > Marine > Wetlands > Sediment ... | reverse complement strand
TTTTAGCATTATTACTTGCTGATTATGATGTTATACTCTCCAATTTTTCTTTAAAACAATTTATTTGACAGTTGTTACCAGAATTTATGCAATTATGTTTTTTAACAGTATGAAAATAAAAAAAAATATATTAGAGAAATATGTAAAATATTTCTATGGACCTTTTGGTCCGTTACGGTTTCTCCAACGCCATTGATGTTGAGAAGCCCAAATAGGCTGCCCTGGTTCCCTGTAGATTTCTCCATTTATTATGAAGACACTCATCCAACCACTTGATTGAGAATGTCCTTCAACAGTTAATTCTGTGTCGACAAGTCCCTGTAATTCATCGTAAACTGGTTCTAATTCCCCATCGCTATCATAATCAATACTTGATTCAGCAGATTCAATAAACCAAGTTGGACCAAAATGTAACTCAACATCTCCAATAAAGAAATACGTTCCATCAAAAGTTAGTATTCCAGTGATTGTTGTTAGATTAACACCACCCTGGCAAATTCCAAGCATATCACAAATTCTATTATGTAATCGCTGCATTAAACCATTACCACTCGGTAAGGGTAAAATATTATCATTAAATTCTTCCGTCACAGTATTATTCTGATTTAAAGCAAATACTTCTACTGTACATATTAACATCAGACTTACCAATGCGAGTGAAATAATTATTTTTCTCATATTGAAACTCCAAATTCTACTAATTTAAATAATTTAATCACTTTTACAACAACCTTTAGAATTACTGTTTTTATAGCATTTACCCTTGCAATATTGATAATTATTTTGCTCGCCATCACATTGCCCATCACAGATGCCATTACCTTCACCATATTGTTTACAGTTTCCTTCACAATCTCCACTTCCATCACCATCGCATGTACCATCTCCAGGTTCATATCCATCGCCATCACAAACGTTATCGCTTTCGCCTATTCCATCGCTAGGACTAAATCCATTACCTGCAGCCACTAAACCAATAGATGCAAGAACTACAGCAACCAATATTCCTGCTATCAATATTTTTCTCATATTCTTTTTCAACTCCTGACAGCATTTTACCTAACCGTCATAAATAAAATATCTGTTGAAATCATATATAAAACCCTGGTGAAACCAACAATATAATAGTTACAAAAATTGAAACCATACAACAAAAGATTAAAAAACAAGATAATATAACGGAATTAAATGAAAATTACTTCAAATAAATGGTTTTTGCCCGTTTTAATAGTTATCATTTTAATTCTATTGGGATATTTTATAGTTGATTCTTATAACCATTTAATGCAAGAAACTGCATGCGAGGAACCAGGCAGTGGAATGGGACAAGGAGGTGGGCAGGGGAAAGGATTAACACAGTCCTATTATTTGCTGATAGCATTTATTATAATAATTTGTATTCTTACCCCAGTTTTATACATATTAATATCAAGAAATGTAAAAAAGCAGTTAAAAGATAATATGAATCTAATAACTGAAATTGTTGATAAAAATGGGAATAAACCAGAAAATAAAGATTCTGATAAATCCTCAAAGATATTATTTTTAAAATTTCTAAATTATGGGGAAAATCAAGTTATAAAAAAACTGATTGAAAACAATGGAACAATATTACAATCTGAAATTAGTAGAATGTCAAACATGGGGAAGGTAAGAACTCATAGAATAATAACAGAGTTAAAGAAAAAAGAAATAATAACATTAGAAAAATTTGGGAAAACAAACCGTATTAATTTAACTGAAGATGCTAAAAATGTTTTATTAAAATAAAAAAGAAGGCGAATTAGAGATTAACCTAGTCTAATATTTATAATTAAAAATATTACCAACCAGGACCGTCAGATACTCCATCGCCAGAATTAGGTGCAGGTCCATCATTTCCATTATCTGAACCATCATTGCCATTTGGTCCATTTTGTGAATCATATCCACTACCGTCTGGCACACCATCACCTGAGTTAGGTGCAGGTCCATCATAACCATTGTTGTTTCCACTTGCTATTGCAAGTCCTGCGAATACAACTGATGTGAGTAAGATACCCACCAATATTATAGTTGTTTTTCTTTTCATACAAGATAATTTGCTGAAACCATATATAAACTGCTGGTGAAACCAAGATTTCGGTTGTAGCATTATTACGTGCTTATTATGATGAGGATGGATAAAATGAATTCTTAAATATATTTTTGTTTTAGAGTCAAACATAGATTAACAAATTTTTGCAAAAAGTAAAATAAACACCTTCTTATTCAGGGAAGTAAAAATGCCGCTGTGGCTTAGAGGTATAGCGATTCCTTGGTAAGGAATAGGTCGTGGGTTCAATTCCCACCAGCGGCTATCCTAAGATTTTTACTCCTGTCAAATGTAACATAAGTTATATTTTTTATTTGGAGATTTGAACCCCTAGTTTTTTGTGGTCAACTTAAAGTTCAGTCCTTTGTAGTTTAAACCTTTTATTTTTTGTTAAAAGCTATTATCCATCGGTTCTAATGGGTTCATTTATTCGCTGAATCTCGTCATAAATGTAACACACATAATGTTCTTTAATAGTTTTACCTAACAGTGGTAAGAACTATTTTTTGAGTTGAGTTTTATCAAATAATTCTTCCATTAATTCAATCTGAATTTGCTGTATTTCAAGAAATCTTTGCTATTGGTACATAAGTAGATGATCTATTTTTTCATGTAGATTACGAATTTCCAGTTCTGCTTTCAGATTTACTTTATAATCATATTCAGCTTGTAAACGGTCTTTATCCGCCTGTCTATTTTGACTCATAAGAATAATTGGAGCCTGTATAGCTGCAAGACAAGATAGAACCAAATTGAGCAGTATAAATGGATATGGATCAAATGGTCTAAAAATTATTAAGATAGAATTTATCGTAATCCAAAAAGCAAGTGCTATGAAGAAGCTAATGATGAATATCCAACTACCTGCAATTTCAGAAAGTTTATCCGATACGCGTTCTCCAAAAGTTAATTGCCTTTTGAATTTTTTATTGATGTTCTCCGATAAAAGTTCTTCCTCTTTTAGGCTTCTCATAACCTGTTCTTCTAATTCAGTAATTTCTCCTTTTTCTATTTCTAAAATCGCTCTAACATGTTCTGCTCTGATATGATTAAGATCAGGAAAACAAATAAAACCGCTAGATGACCAATCAGGATGTGACTTTTGAATAGTCTTTACTAAGGAAGCTCTGACTAATCCTGCAGGTATTACCTCACTTCGTTTCTTTTGTTGTTTACAAATCTGACAAAGAACAGTCTTTCATATGTTTATTACCTCAATACAATATCTTTTTATAATTCTGAATGCTCATTTTTTCTTTTTCAATATCCTATCTTCTGTAGTTTCTATTAATTCTTTAACTAATTCTTCATCTGCTTTTTCCTTTTCTTTACGTTGTTGTTTCTGTATTTTCCAATGCATTTTATGGTTTTCTTGAGTATACACATACACAATACTACCAATAGCAATCCATATTAATAGAAGGATGAAACCAGGCATAGCATCTTCAAGTCTAAGTACGAAAGCAAAAAAAAGAGCAGATGACAATAGACCACCTAATGCAAAAACCCATAACCCTTTTAATTTGAACTGGGCGTTCTTATAAATATTAGGATGTTTGTATGGAAGAATCAAAGCAGAAGCTGAGATCGCAATAAAAATTATTAAAACAGCCATATTAATCATCATAACTGCTTCTATAAACTGTTTTGCAAGTAGAATTATCGCAATAGCCATTATACCATTTACTAATAATGTCCATTTAGGGACTTTATATTTGTTTAATTCTGCAAGTTTTTTTGGAACTATTCTATCTCTGGCCCAAGCAAATGATAAACGAGATGTAGAAAGTATTGTAGGGTTAATATCTGAAATAATAGCAATAGAACCAGCAAAGGCAACAAATACTGCAATTATAAATGGTAGGAAGTTTGCTGCGACTTCTGCAACTGATCCATTTGCAAAATCATATGAAGAGTAAAATGAAGGGGACATTGAACCATATACAACTAATGCAACAAGAACATAGATGATAGCGATAGCGAAAATAGAAATCATTATACCTTTTGGTAATGTCTTTTTTGCATCCTTAACCTCATCTCCAGCATCAGTAATGGCACTAAAACCAATATAACTAAAGAAAATCAAACTACTCGCCTGTGCTATAAGAGACCAATCAAGATTAAATGAGCTAGTTAGATTACCTAGATTTATATGGGGTATACCAAATAAAATAAGCGATCCAAGTCCTATCATTAAAAGAACAAACATAATTGTTTGTACTCGTCCATATATCTTAACTCCCAGATAGTTTATTATTAAAAATAGAATAACTAAAACAATAGCTATTGCTTGTATGTTTGTTGCAATGAAAGAGGAAACACTCTGCATATTAAGGATATTAAAGAAATTCTCAAGGATTGTAACATCACCAACAGACATAGCAGCAATCACAGCGATCATTGCAAACCATCTAGCCCAAGTGACAATAAAACCAATAAAAGGATCAACAATCCTGCTGATATAAACATACTCCCCACCAGATGATGGTATTGCTGAGGATAAAACAGCATAGCAAAGAGCAATAAAAAGAGCTGGAATCGCTGCAATAATATATGAAAAAATGACAGATGACCCAATTGGAATCTTATCCTGTATCTGAATAGTTGTTAGAAAAAGTCCTCCTCCAATAACTGAGGTTACTACTGTAGCAACAACTTCTTTTAATCCAAGTTCTCTTTTCAGTTTAACCATTTCTCACCACTCAAATAGATATATTTCAATAATTAAACATTTAATAATTCTTTTTATACAATTTTGATATCAATTTCTTTACCCATATAATCATATGATTTCCAAGAATATTCATTGAACGGACTAGCAACAATAATATGGATTCTACCATATTTATCAAAAAGGGTTAAATCTGCATTTGAAGGTAATGGAATCCCTGAAGGATGACTATGAACAGTACCTATGATGCTGAAATCTATAGGTAGCATATGCAATTTAAATATTGCTTGAGAACCACCAGATATTGTACCTGGTAATAATATTACTTCGATTATGGTATTTTTTAATTTTGTATCAACCCGAAGTAAACCCCCGAATTCTTTTGGATAGATTGATTTTGCGCTTTCTAAAATTATATCTAGACAATCCTGTTTAATATTCCATTTAATAGATTTATGTTCATTCTGATTCTTCTTTTTATGAAAAAAACTCATTTTAATCACACAATACTAAAGACCTAGCCATGTTTTTATTTTTTATTTTCTTCTTAATGTAATAAAATCTTAATCTATATCAATTCTTTTTCCTTAATGTTAAACCTGTTTTTTTGTGCCCAAATCTCAACTTCATCAAGTATTAACCATATATCCTCTATAGCCTCTGCAACTTTCCATTTCCTATGCTCTTCTGCGATAAACTCTAGTTTTTCCACGTCCTTTATTGTTTCTTCTTTTAAATGGACTTCATATTCAGTTGAATAAACATCGTAAAATATTTGTCGGGCTTTAACATCTATTATAAATCTGACTGTAATTGATTTATCAGGGCTGTCAAGCCAAAATTCTGTATCAGAATCCTTTGATAGTTCTATCTTGATTTTCTCCCTTTTTATAAAATCTAACAAATCTGAAACAAGATTAATTTCCACTTGATTATTGATAATAGGGTAATATTGACTAGCCATGTAATATTTATGAATAAGATGACGCAATGTAATTTCACCGAGTATCTTTTTATCTTTTGATACAACAGCGAGTCTTCTTATTCTATGCCGGATCATTTTTTGCAATACATCAACAATTTTTTCACCTGGATAACAAACAACAGGATTTAGCGACATAATATCCTCCGTCATTATACCTTTAGTATCATGAGGATATGTCTTTGGTAATGTAAAAATATTATAATGCGTTCTAGGTGGTGCAAGGACTTGTAACACGTCCTGTCTAGTTATAACTCCTACTAATTCTTTATCATCCTTATTTTCAACAACCCATACATGTGATTTTCCATCAAGAATTGAAAGAACATTGTCAATAGGTGCATCTTTCTCGATTAATGGTAGATCCCATATCTTTTTATCCATAAGTTGTTCCACTTTTAACTCATAAAATTCAGATATTAATTTCGACTCTTCCTTTTTCATCTTTCAACCAAACCTCCTTCATCTATTTAAAATTATAATCATCATCCTGCTTCACCTGCCCTCATAATGGCAAACCTTGCAGATAAAGGACCGATTATTTCAAAAACTACTGAAGTTGCGGCAATTGTTGTTACAATAAGAGTTCCCAATTCAGGTTTACCAAGATCTGCAAGTCTATTAGATGCTAGCAAAGCCAATCCAATTGCTACACCAGCTTGTGATAGTATACCAAATCCAATATTATCTCTTATCAATGGGTCTGCTTTTGATACCAGTGCAGAAAGATAACTTCCACCGATAAGACCTGTGCTTCTACATATGATATATACCAGCCCTAAAAAACCCGATGCTAGAAGAAGTCCTATATGAAGATTCAGACCAGCAATAACAAAAAATATGACATAAACAGGGAGGCTGATTGTTTTAATATGCTCAAAGACCGGTTTATTATCCTGAGGAAAGATATTAATTACAACCATACCTAAAGCCATACATGAAAGTATTACCGATACACCTAACATTAAAGAAAGACCAGCAGTAAAAAGAATCGCTGTTAAAGCAACCGCTATTATCTCTTCCTTTTCAACAAGTCTTTTCAATATAACAGCGAAAAAAACACCAATACCCGAGCCAATTAAAAGAGCACCACCTATCTCGATAAAAGGAGTTACAATAAGGCTAGAAACAGAAAATACACCAGATGACAAAATCAAACCTGCAAAAGCAATAGCAAAAGCATAAATCAATATAGCTAAACCATCATCAAAACCAACAACTGCCAATATCGCACTAGTTAATTTCCCTTTAGCTTTATATTCATGTATTACTGCTACTGCTCCAGCAGGTGCACTTGCTGGGGCCATAGCAGCAAAGATTACTGCCTCAGGTAGATGATGAGTAAACAGATATATACCAATAAAAACTACTATAAATGCCCCTATTGACTCACCAATTATTATAGCGGTTATACTTTTACCCATTTTTTTCATCAGAGAAAAAGTAAGCTCTCCACCAATAATAAAAGCAACAAAACCAAGAGCAAGATTAGTCATTGTTTCAATTTCAACAGGTGTTAATTCTACAATCCCTAGAATCTCAGGTCCAATGATAATACCAGTAATAATGTACCCTACGACACCAGTTATTTTCAGGAAATGAGTGCCCTTTCCAATAAGAAGACCAAGACCTATAGCAATACCCGCTAAAAGAAGATAATTAATCATTTTATAGGAACTCCACTTGAAAAATAATAATTTACTTAAATCGCTTATAAAACGGTCTGTTAACAGTGATACTTAAATATTTTTTACCTGCTTTTTGTTCCTTTTTTTCTATTAAAATCGTCAGTAATTCAAGCAGGTCGATATTTCCTATTAAACAAAAGTTTTTATCAACAACAGGTAGTTCATCCAACTCATTTTCATACATCTTTAGAAAGGCTGTTTTTAATGTATCATCGTCTTTAACATAAACAAGACGTTCCATAAGATCAAAAGCAGTTTTTTTACCAACAAAATCTAATGCACCAAAATATTCAAAATTATTTGGTAAAAGATCTGCAAACTCTTGCTTAATGAGTTTTTTAAGAGTTATCCCACCCATTAATCTTAATTCTTCATCTACAACATATACTGTTTTTAATCCGGGGTTTGCTATCATTACCTTCGCAATTTCATCTGTTGAAGTATTTTTATCGACAAATGTAGGATAAGGTGTAATAAGCATCCTCATATCTTTTATTTTTATTTCTCCTACCATATCTATCACCATTTTTCAATAGGTTGTTATAAGTAAAAAAACCTTTAAATAACGTTTTTTACAAATGGTTAGATTTTATTCAACCAATTTTTCCCTCCAAAGAATAACCAGGACAACACGTATATGCCTAATCCAACTATAACCAGACTTAAAAGTATAACACTCATTTTTCATCACTATAAATTTGTATATCTCTCCAAATTTTCATATTTTATCCTATTTTGAATCATTTTCTTCAATCATATGCCTCTTAATTTTAGCTAATTCACCATGTAATACCCTTATTCTAGATTTCATGGCTCTTATTTTATCTTCAATCTTTTCTTTTTTAATCGAAAAATCTCCTCCAGTAATCTTTTTACTTACCATCTTATCATAAAGTTTATCAATTTGCATGTTTTCCTTTTCAATATGTTTTTCAAATCCTAAAATTTCCCTTTCTAATCTTCTAATTAAACTCACTTTGTTTTCCCCCCAAGAATGTCATTTTTTTCATTTTCATAAATTTTTATGCAGAGAATCATACCAAAAAGGATCCCGATTAAACATCCGATTGTTATGAAAAATAAATAAGATCTTTTATTATCATTCAATAATCTTGATTTATTAGAATATAATCCACTCTCTGGAATACCTATATACCTAGAGGAATGTACATTAGAAAAACCAGTAAGACCTATTACTCCTGCGATAAGATCACTATATTTATATTGAAACATAGCATCATCGTAGGATGATTCATTTATCAGACTCTGAGCTAATTCATAGTAGCTTACTGATAATATCGGTTCAATACCCTGTCTTCTACTTTCACTAATGCTAATACCAGCATTTTCACGAGCTCTTTCGATTTTATCATCTGTTATACCATCGATAAGCTCCAAAGCTAGATTCCCTTTAACCAGAGCTTCAAGGGATTCGAATAATGCTGCAGCAACATAACCGTTTTCTTTATTTTCATTTGCGTTATTTAATTGGTCTAAAGCATTTGAGAGATAATTAGAACTTCTTCCCATTTCTTGCAGGAGAACGGAAGAATACGCAATTGATTGTTGAGCGTTATCTATATATTCTTCAGCAAGAGCATTAAGAGCTGTTTGGTCAATTATACCGACATCTTCAAACTTTGAAGAAAGATTAAGCCACCATCCAACACTATTAATCCGTTCAACCGCAAAAGCTATCTGGTATAATCCATTTAAGTAGTTACTTTCATTAAAATTCGTTTCTGCATCTTTCAGATATATTGCTGCTTCAACAGATTTCTTCTGAGCAATACCTATGCATTGTAAAGAAATCATTCCATTTATTTCTTCATTTTTTACAAGTTGGTTTTCTGAATTATATATTGATTGAGTTTCATTAATTAAATTATTTATATACTCCAAACCATAGCTTGATTTAAAATAAGCACATGCATAAGATACAAAACGGGAACTTATCAATGACTGAAATGATCTACTCGCACTTGAATAAAATAAGTCATTCTGATACCATTCATTAGCATCATTCAAATAACTTTCAGCATAGTTTAGATAATCAGTTACTCTATTTTTATAGTAATTAGGCCATCTATTTGGTATATCAGAATTGTTAAATAATTCACTCGCATTGTTATATAAATCCTCTGCATTATTTAAAAGAACTGTGGCAAGAGGTTTCATTGTATCTATATAATCCTCTGTTGTGATTTGACTTACTGAATCAGGAGTTGGGAAATAATTTCCAGTTGCATAAAGGATTACATCATTTATATCTTCAACTTCAAAGACCTCTATACCATAATTTTCCATTGCATAATCAGAGACATTTCGAGTGACAGGATGAGAGGTAGTCTGCCACCAGCCATTTGAGCTAGTAGTTTCAGTAACCATCTCAGTATAAGTCATCTGTCCTTTTGGAATTAGAAAACGTGTTGCATCTACTGAATTTGCTGCATCAATTTTGTAAGGTATGCCACCTATTGGTCCAATGCTACCATCCGGATTTATCATTCCGGTCATTACAAGATTTTTATCAATTGTCCAATTTTCAAGCAATACTATTGCAGCAAGTGTCATTACAGCACCTGCCGATGGACCACCGATAACTGGAGAAGAGGTACGTATAACAAAAAAATAATCAAAATCATCTGCGCTAATATTATCTCTTTTCACTAGTGAACCTGCAACCTTAACAGCTAATCGAGCAGAACCCTGCATATCAATCTGAGTCAAAGGTAAAGTGTCAACAAAAACACGACCAGATCCATTACTTTGAATTGTTGTTGTAATAGTAGAAATCACTCCAATATATCCCTTTTCAGTTTGTGCAACAGCAGGTGCATACACTGTAACATTATGATATTCAAGAGAAACACTTCCAGTCTGGATTTCACCAGGATACGATGCAATTGAAATTTGAGAAAATGGATGGAATAAAAACATCATTAATATAAAAATAACATATTTTCTACTGTTCATAATAACATCTCCAAAAAAAATTGCCATTTTAATCAGATTTCGAATACTCTCATTCTTCTACCTCATAATTAATTATTTTAGTAGAAGTCGTTAGCTCAATATTGAGCGGTTCTGGCGAGCGTCATGGCAACAACGTCATGGCGGACGTCAAGGTGGACTTCATCGCCTTTCAATCCAATAATTAAATATCAAGGATAAATATTTTTCTAATAAACTCTATTTTCCATTAGAGTCAACTTTTTTATTATGCTATAACCATTTTATTCATTTCTTGCTCATGTTTTTCCAGCATGGCAACCATTTTTTTTATGTATTCAGGACTATATTCTTTTTCAACCATATTATTCACCTAATCTTACGATTTATTTTTTTTATAATTCCTATAAAGTAAATAATTTTATCATTAAAATAAAAACCATAATGTAGCTAATTAATATAAAAATTACTGGCGCTCTAAAATCAATAGGAATAAATACTAAAAATATAGATAGGGTACTAATTGCAAATATTAAAACTACAAATAGCCGAATTTTCCTTAATGTATCTAATTTTTTTATAGACAAAGATTCCAATGATTTTTTCTCTTTTCCTTTTTCCATATATTTCATCTCTAAGTATATGAACCAGTTATTGCTGCATTACAGCTAATGCAATTCTTGCATTCCTCTAGGTTTCCATATCCGCATTTCAGACAAACCAATACCATTTCCTAAAAACCTCTTTATTCCAATACATAATTCTTTTTTATTGTCCAATTATATTTACCAAGAAGCAAACTGATTTTTCCTATAATTTTTTCACATTCTTTAATACTAAGGTTACATGGAGTTATGTGTCTATTTTTTAAAGAAAATTCCAAATATTTGTTCATTGACGAATTTAGTGGACATTCAATAGGTTTTTCAGTGTCCAGCATTAATTTCTTATCTATAGTGGATACAAGTTTACCTACATCTCTTTCAATTTCTATTGCTTCGCCTTTTTCATTACAACTCCTAACTTCTGCAATATTGTCAATTTCCATACCATAAACTGCAAATACTTTTTCACATCCTACTTTTTTCATTATCTCTTTTGCTTCTTCTAGTGTATTCATCTTATCACTTCACCTTTTTTTAAAGATATTTATCCTAATCTATTTTTTGCACCTATTTTACGAATTCTTCCATAAAGTTCCCATATTTTTCTATCAATGTAGATTTTTATATTTGTCCATTTGACTGCTTCAAATATTTTTATTATTATGAAGAGGAGGTAGAGTCCTTTTTTGAAGAGGGAAATGGTGAATGGAATGAAAGGGACATATGGGATGCATCTTGGAGGAAACTAAACTTAATCCAGATGTTTTTTGACTCTACATCCATAATAAATTTAGTGGAAATATACTTATAAACATTATGACTATAATTATTGATAATAATAATTTTTTTGTCTATGTTTATAGAAAACTTATATATGCTCATTTCTTATTTCTGATATGTTATTTAGTTGATTTATGGTGAGTTTATGACAGCTTCCAAGGTAGAAATTGATAGAAAAGATAGGACAATACTAAGTTTAACACATGATAACCAAGAAATATCCCAAGAAGAAATAGCTAAGAAAATTCATATAACCCAACCTTCTGTAGCTACAAGAATTAAAAAACTTAAAGAAAGAGGATTAATTGAACAGATTATAGGTGTAAATCTAAACAAGGTTGGATTAAAAGTAGCAATGGTGAGACTTGCCACTACTAACACAGAAAAAATTTTAAATATGTTTCGTGACTGCCCATTCTTCTTAAACGGTTTTATCATATCTGGAAAAGACAATTTAGTTTTATTACTCGTAGGAGACGATATGGCATCTTTAGAATCTATCATTGATAGCCATATAAGGCCAGATAAAGATGTTAAAAGTGTTGATTTTGATGTCATTATCACAAGTATAAAAGATTTTGTAGTGCCTATAAACATACCGATTAATCCTTTGAATAAACCACCTTGTGGTCTTGATCATAAATGCGAGGATTGTTATGCTTTCCAAACTAATCGTTGTTTTGGCTGTCCTGCCACAGGAAAATACAAAGGAGACTTTTGGTAGAAAAATTATAATTCCGTCGGGATTTGAACACGAGAAGCTAGCTCGAAAGATCAGAATGATAATATTTATTAAAAGCTGTGTTGTGGACGGCTTTTCATATTAAAAACCCCCTAGGGCTTTTAATCTATGCACTGTAAGCCCACCAGCGGCTTAAGTTTTTAGATTACTACCCCCCATAATAGATTATTAATTAAATCTATCAACAATCCTACCAACCCATAGCTTAGTCCTTTTCAATTTAAATCCTTTCTTTTTAAAATTTAATTTCGATAAGAGTTGTACAACAACACTTTATTAATATAATTATAACAAATATATTAATGTTGAATAATAAAAGAAAAATGGCTTCCATAGGCGAATTATATCGAGAAGGTAATTGGGGAAATGATTGGTTTTTTTCCAAAACCAAACGTTAAAATTTTATGCCAATTCATTTGAGATAAAATTAAGATATCTATATTTACTGATATAAATAAATATACCTTTAAGAATAATATTTTTAATTAAAAGGGTCATATGAAAACTATCTTTTCTTAGTTTTTATTTTATTATATTTTAAATTAATACAATTATTAAAAAAATTAAATCAGTTTTAACAAATCTCTATTTGTACATCTTTTAATCCTGATATATTTTTTTAATCTAAATATTTTCCTTTTTAGATAAATAGAATATTCCAATAAAAAGAAGTAAAATCCCAATAATCTGTATCAAAGTTAATGCCTCTTCTAGAATAAAAAAACCAAAAATTGCTGCAAAGAATGGAGCAGAGAGTTCTAATCCCGAAACCTGTGCTGCTTTTATACGTTTTAATCCTTCATAATATAGAATTGTTCCTATTCCTACTACTATTCCCACAAGGATCTGATATATGTTTGTAATATTAAAAATAGATGTAAAACCCTGATATATCATTAAAAATATCGATGCAAATAAGAATCTATAAAATGTAATAACACCTGATTTCATATTTATAAGATATTTCCTCACTGTAATTGCTGTTGTAGCCCAAGCGACTGTAGCTGCAAGAACTAGTAGATCGCCAAATGTTCCAAGTTTAAATATGACAAAATTATCAATTGTTTTAGTCGTAACTAAAAGTCCAGATAATATCATAAATAAAATTCCTAAAAAATCATATTTTGTTAATTTATCACTTTTAAGAATTAGAAACCCTATTAAAATAATAAAAATCGGTTGCATATGTCCAATTAAAACTGCGTTTATCACAGAGATCTGCGTTAAGGCAAAAAAATAAGTAAGATCTGCAAAAAGTGTTCCAACTATTGCGATATATATTAACGCGGAAAATTTTTCTTTATTTATTCTTATTTTGGTATTTTTTGTTAATAAAATATATGCCAATGCTGTTAAAGTAACAAAGATTGCTCTTATTAATGACAATTGAATAAAATCCGAATCTTGCTGATATGCTAATTTAGCAAAAACAGGTTCTATTGCCCACATAATGCTAGCAAATAATACAGCCAAAACACCGATATGTTTGACATTCATTATTTAATTGAATCTTTGATAAATTTAAATTTTTATGTATAGTATTGCATATTTAAATGTCAAATTAGATATTATCAAACAAATCTATATGTTCATAATCTTGCTGTTAACAAAATAATCAAACTTATAATCTGTATTTTCTCCAGCCTTTTTACCTGGAATGGGCATTAATCTTGCGGATAATGGTTTGTCTAATTTTATTGAGAGTGATGCTATGTCTAAGAGAAGAGCATAGAGTTTTTCCTCTGATACTATTCCTGGCAATGGTATAGTATCCAGACCAGTACCACATATGGACGAATAAAGAAGAAGATTAGATATATTAAAAGCACCTTCAATATTTCTTTTTGCCAAACCATAATCCTCAAGAACAGGTAGCATCAAACCTGAATATCCGCATTTCTTTACAGCCAGTTGACTTAAAGTCTTAGTAATTATCCTGGCAATTGTTAGTGTTCCAACTTCACCAAACTTACCAAGACCTAGTTTTTCAAAGGCATAAGCTATACTTTCATAAGAATCAACCGAAGTACTAATGGAGACGTCAATCCCGCCATATCTAACATTTTCTTTTTTACTAATCTGCTCTGCTATATTTTCAATTTTTTTATATTCCTTTGTTAAGATGTTATTGAGAATTAAAACTGCCGTTTTGATATTTTTAGATTTGGAAAATGCCTTATAAACTAAATCACTATTTTCTGTTCCAATGGCAAAGGATGTTTTCCCCTTGTGATATGATGATGGATAAAAAGGACACCCAGGTTTTGTATTGAAAAGGGCAGCAAATCGTAAATTTGAAAAACCATCTTTATTAATTTTAGATAATTTTTTTATAAGCTTGGCTGTTTTCCTTGCTTCGTCAAAGTTAATTTTCTTATTATCTGATACAAAAACTGTACAAAAACTCCTAGTGGTACTTTTTATAATATCATATATAAGTGGAATATTTTTTGAATTATAAGTTGTACCAATACTAAAATAATCAAGATTATACTTTTTTGTTATGTTATCTAATTCTTTTGTTAATTTAATAATTTGTTCCTTGGATTCAAAATATTCTTCCCATGGTTGTGTAGTTGCTCTAATCGTTTGAACGGAATAACCTTCTTTTTCAAATAATTCTTTGGCGTTGTTGGATAATTCAGCGATTTTTCTCAATTCTAATTCTAAAAATGAAGGTTTAAGATTGAAACCCATAGTAATGGTTCTAATTTTCATATATCAATCCGAAGTATTGTTCTACTATTAAAAAAGAATTTCTTTATCCATATGTTTTCGAATTAGTGATTTGATAGTTCCTGAAGTTCCAATAGTTTTTATTTTAATTTTATGGGAATAGATATTACCAATTGATGTCAATAGATTTATTGTGTTATCCTTGTCAATATGATTACACTTAACTATTCCCTTCCTCCCGTCAAATCTAATTAGATATATGCCCATTTCTTTGCAATTAATACTAAAAAGATGAATGCACTGCTTTCTTAGTTCACTAATTACCTCATTTCGTGTTATTTGGATATTTTTATCATATGAATGAATAACAAATCCAATGTATCTATGTCGTCTTCCCTCTTTTATTATAAGTTACACCTCAAGAAAAATAGAAATTTTATTCCGATTCAATACGAGGCGCAAGCAAGTATTTTACATGTCCCTTTTTATCTGCAATATCGAATTCGACTCTAACAGGATTATCATTGCCAAGAAATATTGATACTGTATCTTCTCCCTTTACTGGTTTTATCATATTGCTAAAATAATCTATTGAAAAAAGACTTTTATATTTACCTTTTGAAGCAAGTTCAATAAGTAAATCTTTAGGAAGTTTAAGATTAACTGTATCTGTATCACCCTCAGCAAACAATTCAAAATTATCTTTATTGATTGTTAGTGATAGGTGATCGGAAACTGCTTCTGATGCTCGTACCCCACGATTAATTTCAGATGCTTTAATTATTGCTTTTGCAGGTAGATCAAGATTGGGCATTTTTGGATCAGGCATACCTGCTGTATCGATCAATGACATTTTTCGAACTAGGTTACCTATCTTAACTATTAACCTATTTGAAGTTTCATCATACACAAGGGATACCATATCTCCGGAAGTTGAAAGCCGCATTATTCCAGCCAGTTTATCCATGTCTATTCCGAGTTCCATATCATCTGCTTTATATTCCTCAAAGGCCTTGTTATCAATTTCTAGATTAATCATTGCAACATGTGCAGGATCTACAGCTCTAAGTGAGATACCTTTGGAATTTATGTTGAATTTAACCTCACTAACCAATGGAGATGTAACATCAATTACTGCTTTAAGCACCTCTGATTTTACCTTAGCATTAAACATATTTCCGATCCTCCCCATAAATAATAAAATATTTTTTCACAAAAGGAAATACACTTTACATTTATAATGGTGACGGTATTTCAGATTAATTTGTCATTTAATCTTCTCTCCACTTATATCCACATTTGGTGCAGGTATAAAATCTACTTTCAGGTTCGTCGCTTCCTCTCATTTGTCTCATTATCCAAAATGATTCATTATGTCCACATTTTGTACATTTAATGCGTGTTTTAGGAAGAATATTTATTTTATCTTTATCCTCAATAATTGTTACTTCCTTTTTTTTCTGTTTACTCAAAACCACATTACTACCTATCTTTTTTTTCTCAAATCCACATTTTCTACAAATTAAAACTTTATCTTTTGGGTACATTAATACCTTACATTTGGGGCAAAACATTTCATAAAAACCTCCTTAAAACATCTTTTATTATAGAGTCATGATCAAATGATAATTTAGGTAATTTACGAATATTAAAAAATTTTATATCACAGGCATCATCGTTGCTTTCAATTTTTCCACCGCATATCTCTAAATTATAGACAATTGAAATAGTATGACCTCTTGGATCCCTCTTTGGATCGGAATAAATTCCAACAAGCTGGTTTATTATTGTCTTCAAACCTGTCTCCTCTAAAACTTCTCTTATCACTGCATCCTCAGTTTTTTCTCCATATTCTACAAAACCTCCAGGTAATGCCCATTTTCCTTTAAAAGGCTGATTTCCTCTTTTAATTAAAAGTATCTTTCCATTTTTTATAATAACGCCGTCAACGGTTAATTTTGGAGATTTATACTTCATTAATTGAAGTTATACTGTGCTTTGTATATAACATTTAATGAAAATTAATGAAATGTTATATCGATAATGTTTTTTGTTTCTTTGGATTTAGAAAATTATCAGAATCTTTTCATTGATTCCCAAAAAGATGGTAATTCCTTTTGCAATTCAGACTTCCACAAAGAAAATGTAGATTCGTCAAGGTTTCCTATCCTCATACTTTCTATAATATTGTTAGTGTTATTGTACTGTTGCATCCCTTCATTTTTTCTCAACTGATATTCCCCTCCATTTTTAGGAAAACACATAATGGAAACACGCTTTATTTATGTTTTTAGCAGGTATATATGTAAACGAATATGTAGATAAACTTAATTTGCCAAATGTTCAGTAAATTAAAAAAACAATAATGCTATTTCCCTAAAACGAAAAGGGCTCGTAGTCTAGTGGTTATGACGTCGCCTTGACATGGCGGAGGTCGAGAGTTCAAATCTCTCCGAGCCCATCTTTACATCTAGAAGGGCTTCCATTCGAAACAGTGGTTTTTAACTTTTGTTTCGATTATAAAATTCATAACTAATTTCTGCAAGATCGCTAATCTTTTTATCCATAATCTTTTTGGGAATTTGGTTTTAATCTAATTATAAGAATTTTAGGAAAAATATAAGACATGTTTAATGTTTATACATTTTGGCGAGGTGATGAAAATGGAAGAGAATAATTTGAGAATAAATAAAGTTGAATTATTGATAAATAGAAAAATCCTATTATCAATGCTTATTGTTGTAGGAATCAGCATAATAATCTCTGGATGTCTTGCATATATATTTTCAGATTCAATTATTACCATTTTGTGCAGTTTAATAATTGGAACTACTATTGGAATTTTATTTAATTACTTCATATTAAGTTCAAATAAAATCGTTAAACAAATAAATATCGAAACATTGGAAAAACAAGATACAGAGGATGCTTATACAATAATGAAAATTGAATAAATAAAGTTACTAAATCTATTACCTTATAACCCCTTTTCTCCTTAAAAACTTCCATGAAAAAGGTAGGCTAGCGTGAATATCAGAGATTTTAAGTTATTATCCTACAATATTCTCTCCTTATAAAATAGAAAAAAGATAGAGGTTTTAGACCTCTATATCTCCAGTATTTGCCGTAATAATTGGAATAGATTTGAATGATTATATGGGAATTGTAATATCAAATAAAACTAGCGGTTATCCAACCCTTAACGTTTCCAACACCATATGCAAATCCTCTCCAATTGCCTGAATATATTTGTTCTTCTTCGTCAATTGAAGTGAATTTACCAATAATATTTACAATTCTGTTTCTAACAGCACTCTGAATTATGAAGTAATTTCTTATTATAAAACCCTGAAAACGAGTAGAGCTTTCTGTATCAGATAAAGTCACAGTTCCTGTTAAGATATGTCCAATTCTGAAATTTCTGAATTGCCCATCTAAATCTAAAATAGATTTATTTCTTATTCCGATTTCTGCTTTGAATGATCCACTATGAAAATCTTGTTTGGTTTTTGATTTTTGTGAAACCCAATCACTTTGAGCACCATACTCATCTTCAGCTATCACATTTGTAGTACCTTTTCTACCACCACAATCTATTCTTTGTTCTGTGCCACTAGGGACTAAACTAGTCCATTGGTCAACACATAGATCATTATTCCAATCAACACCATATTTTATTTGATCTTCATCTGGATCTGTAGCAGTAACCACAAGTTCATCAGTCAATCTGTCATATGAACATGCTGGATTATTTGGAGGTTGATTGATAACCGAAGTGCCAAAGGTTTGGAACCAAAAATCACAATAAACTACTCCATCCTTCAAATAATTCCATCCACTAATACTTTCATACCATGCATCACCACCAGCATAAGGATCAGGGTATCCATACCACCACCAAACTTTGGATGAATCACTTGAATCGGAGACACCCCTAAGAATGATATAATACTTTGTTCCAGGGATAACACTTATATCTGGAAAATCAAATTCACAAAAATTAGTACCAATTACTAATGTGTCTCGATCTATATATGCTGTTGTTAAAGCTGAACCAAGTAATGAAGACTTGATATCAACATAATAATAATAAAACTCAGGAGTTCCAGTTGATTTCAAACTAAGAATTACTTTGGTTAATACCGTAAGTGTTGGTGTAAAAGATTGAGCAAGTTCTTTATCACTTGGCCCAATCGCATAGACCTTATCAGTTTTTGTAGATTGTTGATCCAATTCATCTAAAATCGTGTTAGTAGTATTTTGATTTTCAGTTATTCCAAATGCCGGTAAAGTAGCTGCAATCAAAAGCATACAAAAAAAAATTCCTATTATCTTATTATTCATTTCATCCAGTCTTCCTTTTTAGATTCTAACCATTGTAAAAACAGAATCTAATATAATGTAACAAATATAATAATATAAATTTTTTCTATAAAATGTGGAACATTCCTTAGAACTCTTTCACTTATTCGTTACATTAATATCTACCTCGCTTTTATTTCTATCGGCAAGGGCTTAATCCACAAACATTCCTAGGTGCTCAAAGA
>Ga0272441_10006421_pt1 | contig 19721 bp, 8 predicted proteins | sample SSMProp6N_FD_193582 | JGI IMG/M metagenome (GOLD analysis project Ga0272441, IMG submission 193582) | Marine sediment archaeal communities from Little Sippewissett salt marsh, Falmouth, MA, United States - SSM-Prop-6N | ecosystem: Environmental > Aquatic > Marine > Wetlands > Sediment ... | reverse complement strand
ATGGCCTTGGTAGCTTTGACGCTACAAATTATATAACTTCAACTAACTCTATAGCTAGATTTACTGATAGTTCTAATGTTAATTGGACTAAAATAACTGCTATATCATCTGGATTCGATGGTAGATTAGATATTCTTGAAGGCTACGATGAATTTGATCATGAGCTTTATATTACAAGTGCTAATGCTATATCTAAATTTCCAGATAGTTCTAATATTTATAATAGAGCTTGGATTGATACATTCTCAGGTAATATAGACACTAGAATTGATGCTATAAGTGACACTCCAACTAATTGGACTACTTTAGATACTGATGGAACTACTCTTAATGATATAGATGCAGTTGGAGTTAGTGGTAGTAGTCCAGCAAGTTTATCTGTAAATATGGATAATTTTATAGCATCTTCAACTGGTATAAGTAAATTCTTAGCAAGTTCAGATTTTTCAACTTGGAGAAATAGTGTAGATTCTACTGAAATGGGATATTTAGATGGTGTTACTTCTGATATTCAAACTCAATTAGATAGTAAGGATAGTTTAGGAGATATGACTTGGAATTCTCCGACATCCGCATCTGGAGTTACTCTAGTTGGGACTGCTGGTGTGTCTGGTAATATAAAAGTTACTTTATCTGATATACCACAAGATGTTATAAAATCTGGAACTAATTGGCAAAAAGCCTACATTTCTACATCTACAGGTATATTTGCTAATGCTTCTCATACTCATGACGGTATGGCATCTAATTGGACTTGGAATACTCCAACTACAACATCAGGTTTAAGTTATTCTGGAGATGGTAAGGTATCTGGTTCTTTAGCATTATATATAGATGATTATATAGCTAGTGCTAATGTAATATCTAAGTTAAATAGTAGACCTCTTGGAACTACAATATCAAGCAATTTCTTCTTAGTTGGTAGTGGAAATTCACTTTATAACTTTTCATCAAACTCTAGAAATCTTTATCATCCATCTGGTTACGGTAAGTTCTCTTATATCTCATCAAATATCATATCTGGAGGAAGTATAACTACCGCTTCGTTTTCCTTAATTGGTAATACAATATCTGGATTAATAGATCCAATATACCCTTCAGCTGCTTCTAATAAACATTACGTTGATACAATATCTTCAAATTTAAATACTAAGATAGGTACAGGTGGTTTGGATGGAGCTACTGTTAGTAGTAATTTCTTCTTAATTGGTTCTGGTAATACTCTATGGGATTGGTATTCAAACTCATCTTCAAGAATTTCAGAATTTATAGCTAGTGGAGATGAGTATTCTACTCACATAGGAAGTGATGGAAGTGACCATAGCTTTATAGACCAAAATGTGACTATTGGTTCAGCACCCACATTTACAGCGGATAACTTTAGTGATGGAGGTTCTAATGCAATTATTACAACAACACAAGAAACAAACTTCACATCTGCATATACATGGTATACAGAGTCAAGTTCAAAATTATCAACTATCTCAGGATCTTTATCTGATAGAATAAATGCATTAAGTGATACACCAACAACTTGGGGAACTCTAACAGAAGGAACTGGAATAGCTCCTCTAACTGGAGTTGGTATATCAGGTTCAGGAGATAATGATATAACTGTATTAGGATATGCAACTATTTCTTCAAATGCTGCAAACGCTTATAATTGGACTAATGCATCGTCACAAAGATATGAGAATTTATTAGCTAGTGGTACTAAATATAGTCAAGCTTATGCAAGTGCTCAAAGAGTAGGGGATTTATTTAATCATAATCTTTATATAACAAGTTCAAATTCTTTATCTAAATTCCAAGCTAGTGGAGTTGTTCCAGAACACCTTTCAGTTACTTCTATTTCATCATCCACTATATCTGGTGGAACAATCACAACTGGAGATTTTGTATTAAATGCAAATACAATTTCTGGATTGATTGATCCTACATGGCCATCGTCAGCTGCTAATAAACATTATGTTGATACTATATCCAGTAACCTTGCAACTAAGGATTTAGACTTTACTGAATCTTCTCCAGCTAGTGGAGAGGTGTTAGTATATAAAGCTGATAGCTCTGAGTGGCAAAATGAATTACCATCAATGACATTTAATGTAGCTAACGTATTACTTTATTCTGGTCAAAATATAAATGTAACTAGATACTCTAGTAGTACTCCAACCTATGTATGGCAAGCTTGTGCTTGTAATTCAGGTGGAGCTTCCGCTGGAGATTTATATATAGAATTACTAAGAAATGGATCTAGTGTATATAAAACATCCTCTAATAAATTACAGCAAGGTTATCCTTTAGCTAAAGGAGAAGCTGGTGAAATGGAAATTAGATTTATGTATTCAAGTGAATCTGGATACGGTTCTGAAGAGAGTTCACTTCAATATGGAACTGGATTCATGCAAATCAGTGTCTATTAAATTAATAGATAATGTCTTATAATAATAAAATTAAGGAGAATAATTAATGGCAACATCAGTAGAAGAAGCTATTGCAGAAGCTATAGTAGAAATAAAAGCAATGGATTGGGTTGTAGATGCGGCTGAAGATACATCTGTATCTGAAGTTAAGCCTTGTGGTTATGTTAGAAAAAGATTGGATGTTCTTCATCAAACTACTGGCGGTGGATATACATATAGTGGTAAGGAGCTTTACATCAATTTAACAGATTTTACTTATATTTGGCATTATGCAGGCGGCAATCTGGAATCTTCAACTCCATTCAAGACTTTAGTTATAAGTAAACTTCCAGCATTAAAGACTCAATTTTCAGTAGATTGGGCTGAAGTTACAGAAACAAATGAAATAACGGAAAGTGGTATTGTAACTTGCATAAAGGGCACAACTGGTAATAATGCTGATACTTATACAGTAAAAGTCTGGAAAACTGGAGCAGACTCTGTAGATGCAAAAGTAATAGCAAAAACGACTGTAAGTTAATATTTATTAAATAGTTAATTAACTATGGCTTGGGCTGACACAGATTACGGATATAAAAAGAAAATAATCATAGATCATACTAAAGTAGCTGGTGATGAAACTGACTTTACAGTGTTAATAAATGTTGTTGATGGAGATTTAGCTGACACTGGAAATGGAGGTCATGTACAATCATCTAGTGGCTATGATATAGTATTTTATGATAGTGCTGAAAGTACCTTATTAAACCATCAACTACAGAGATATACTAATACAAATGGAACTTTAATATGCTGGGTTCAGATAACTAGCTTAAGTAGTAGTACAGACACAGAATTCTATGTATATTATGGAAAGAGTGGAGTTGGTAGTGATCCTTCTAGCACAGATACCTGGGATTCTAATTTTCAAGTTGTTTTACATATGAATGAGGCTTCTGGGACTCTCAATGATAAATCTGGAAATGGAGAAAACTTTTCTCTAACAGCAGGCTCTCCATCTTATCAACAAACAGGTAAAATTGGTTATGGAGTTAAGGGTAATGGAACTGGATATTTTGACAATACAACTTTAAATGTAACTGGTTTCTCTGAAATGTCAATTGAAATTTGGTATGCTTCAGATTCTCAAGTTGCTAATCAAAAGGATAATTTGTTCTATAGCTTATATTCTATTGGCGTAGAGGATCAGAGGTTTGCTTACAAAACTGGAGGAACAGGAACAGGGGACTGTGGTGCTGATTATACTTGGGACGATGGAACAAATGAAGGAGGTCAAGATTATAGTTATAACTATACCACATCATTTATTCAATATGTATCAGTTTGTGATGCAGATTCATTCGTTAAAGGTTATAGAAATGGTTCTAATGTATTAACTGATAACTCAGTTGATTTCGATTTCTTAAATATGTCTAATGCTCATTGTTTGGGGGCAAGATCTTGGGAACCAGCTAAAAAGATATTTCATGGTACTATTGATGAAGTTAGGGTTCATAATGATGCTAGAGATGATAATTGGTGGAGTACTAATTATGAAACACAGAATGATCCAGCTAATTTCATGGAATTCCAAACAGAGGAGTCTCAAGGTAGTGGAGAGGAAACAGCTCAAGGTTATATAGAAGTATCTTTAGATTCATCCTCCTCTTATAATAGAGAAGTTTATATAGATACAGAATCAATTAATGGTAAGGATGTTGGTTCTAAAATTAAAGGAATTAATTAAGGTTATGATATTATGGGACAAACATGTGGTTTATTTGATGATCCAACATATGGTCTTTTCGACTCTGCAATATTTGATTGTATTTGTTATACAAGTATACCAACGGATATCTCTGTCACTGACTCTTCAAGGACTACATCTAGTGTAACTTCAACTACTAGAACATCTACATCAGTAACTTCAACTTCAAGAACATCCACATCTGTTTGTTGTGGTTCAAAACCCAAAAAGGGTAGAAGTTCTGTATCGGATTCTGATCCTTATTCATCATCAGTATCGGATGCAGAATAATGTAATGATGTAATTATAAATTAGATATATTATGGCAACTAAATATGAAAGGAATTCTACTTGGAAATCCCAAGTCACATATACTTCTGGAACTACTAATATAGATTGTTCTGGAAATATGGCCTATCTTACAGTATATAAATCTGATGGTACTACTCTATTAGGTCCTGTATCGGGTCTTCATGAAGAAACAGGTATTTATAAATATTACGTATCCACTCAATCTACTGATCCTCTAGGTTTATATGTCTGTGAATGGAAGACTTATTTTGATTATGGTGGTAGACAAAGTTGGCTACCTAAATATGATAGGGAAATAGTACAAGTAGTTCACGTTGAATAATTAAGATATTATGGCAACTTTAGGAAATCTTTCTTTAAACATAAGTGCCAATACTGGCAAACTAAAAATAGGTTTAAATAATGCTATAAAATTAGTTAATGAATTCTCAAATAACCTATCTAAGATAACAAGTACAATGAATAAACCATTTAAACTAAAGATAGAGATTCCTAAGACTATGACTGATAATATAAATAATGCTGCTACATCAGCAGGTACTCTAGCTGGAAATCTAGAAAGAGCTCTATTAGCTGCCACTAATTTAAAGAATATTGGTATAGATGTAGCTAAAGGAGCAGCTCCTAAAGGAGGTCCTCCAATGGCTCCACAAGAACCAAAAGCTCCTCCAGCTCCAAAAGCTCCAAAAATGACTCCAGTAAAAACATTTATTGGAGAAACTCCTCAAGAAGTTGAGGGCAAATTTGCTAAATGGGGAGAGGAGATGAATAAAATTGGAATCGCATCTAATAGGTTATTAAACAGTGGAATAAAACCTTTAGAAGATGGTACTTATAAAATGACTGCTACCATAAAGGATTCTGCAGCAAAATCTCAAAGGGCATTCAGTGACATGTCTAAAAATGGTATAGCTAGTATGCTATCTCTTCAAAATATGCTTAAGAAGATTGTTCACTACATTACCTTTAGTATTGGTGTTCAAATGGTTATGGGTGTCAGGCAAGCAATAACAAACCTAATTGAAAGTTTCAAGGAATTTGAAAGATCAGCTACAAATGCAGCAACTGTAGCAGGTTATCTTGGTGGAGCTTTTACTAAGGTTAGAGATCATATTATGCAAGTTAGTAAAGAACTTGGTAGAAATACTATATTTAGTGCTATGGATGTCTCTAAAGCTTTTTATAATTTAGCTAGTGCTGGTTACGATGTTGCTGATATGACAGGAAAGGATTTGGAGCCAATTCTAAATTATGCAGCAGCTACACAAGCATCTTTAGAAGATGCTACATATGCAGTAGCTACTTCCTTAAAAGCATTTAAATTAGAGATTCAAGATTCTACTGAAGTTGTGGATATATTTACATCCGCCATAACATCTTCATTCATGACATTTGATAAATTAAGGGAAGCCATGAAATACGTTGGTCCAATAGCTGGTGAATTAGGATTAGGATTATCAGAAACAGTTGCATCTTTATCTACTTTAGTTGATAGAGGTATGGAAGGATCTCAAGCAGGTCAAAGATTAAATATGATATTCACTAAATTATTAAAGCCTACAGATAAAGCTAGAGATATTCTACAAAGCATGGGACTAACTGTAAATGATTTAAATCCAGAAGTTTATACTTTAACTGAAATATTATATAAATTACAAGCAGCTGGTTTTGGTGCAGCAGAAGCAGCTGGTATGTTTAGAGCTAGAACTGCAGCGTCTGCTACTGTTTTAGTATCTTCAGCTGCAGAAATTGATAGATATAATCAAAGTTTACTTGCAAGTTATGGTATAACTGAATCTGTAGCTGAACAACAAGAGCAAACTTTATGGGGAGCATTTCAATTAATGGGAAATGCATTACAAGAGATTGGTTTAGAGATAGGTCAAAAGTTAGCTCCTTTATTAACATCATTTGCTAATATAATGAAAAATAAAATAGGACCAGCTTTAGGAGATATGGTTAATACTATCATTAAGTTTTTACCTGTGATAACTAATTTAGTTAAAGTGTTTATATTATATAAATTAGCTGTTTTTGGTGTGACTAAAGCTATGGCTGCATATAAAGCAATTCTTATGTTAGTGACTACATTACAAGGGGGTTATACTGTATTAACTGGAGCACTAACTAACGCTTTTTATTCTTTATTTAAGGGCATTGTAGCAGCCACAACATCCTTATCAGGTTTTGCAGCGTTACTAGCAGCTACAGGTGTTGGAATACTTGTTATAGGTTTGGGACTATTAGTTAATAGTTTATTAAGTGTAGGAGATTCTGTTAATAATATTAGATATTCATTTAAAGATATTGAAGATTTGGATATTATGGGTGTGACTTCTCAAGTGAGTTCAATAGAATTAGCTTTATATGATGCTATAAATACAGCTAAGAATTTTGGAGATGCTTTATATAGAATCTCTGATAAAGATTTAGAATCTGGAGCCACATTAGGTTTATATTCTGTTGAAGAAATAAAGGAAGAGGGTAAAAAACTTTTTGATATCTTAGCTGAGCAAGAACCTAAGATTAGAGCAAAATTAGAAGATATGTATAGCTTCAGCGTTCCATCTCCAGGTTTTCTTGGTATGCCTTTGAAACTTCCTCCTGTAGGTGATGCATTAAGAGCATTTTCTGATGCTTATGAGGATGAGATAAATAAAATTGTACTTGAAACTTTAGGATTAACTGAAGAAGAGATTTTAGCTAAAGTAAATTTAGCTAAAGCTTATACACTATTATCAACAGAAATTGTTTTATATAATAGTTCATTAAGAGAATTAGCTAAAACAACTGAAGAGTATAATGAAGCTTCAAAAAATTTAGAGGATTTGCAGAACAAGATCGCTAATGGTTATCAAGCCTCTGTCATTGAAATGACTCAAGCTAATAAAAGATTAAAAGAAGCTGAGTTAGCTAGATCTGAAGCTCAAATAGGAGCTTTGAGATCAATTAAAAGTTTGTTAACTGAAACTAGAAGATATTCAGTAGCTTTAGATGAAGGTATTGGATATATTGAAGAATATGCTGCTAAGTCAGCTAGTTTAGAAAGTCAGAGTTTAAGGTTAGTGTCAGCTATAAGAAATGAAGAGAAAGCATCCAAAGACCTCATAGATGCATTAGCTGAAGGAAGGAGTTTAGAAGAAATCACTGATGCTGAAATTGATTTAACCAGAGCATCTTCTGATAGAGCATCTTTAGAATCTTCTATAGCTGATTTAGAGGAAGAAAAAAATAGAGCTTTAGATAGAAGAAATACATTAATGAGGGAAGGTATTAGTGGTGAATATACTTTTAATGAATTAAGGAAAAAAGGTTTTACAATTAGTCAGATTGAAAATGAATTGTTAGATGGTAAAAATATATCTTATGAAGAATTAAGAGATAATGAGAATAAAACTGTAGAAATATCTCAAGCATTAACACAGACAGAAAAGGACTTATTAGATCTAAGTTTCGATCTGGTTGATGCTAGAGGTGCTTATAATGAATCTTTATCTGAAGAAGTTTTATTAAAAGCCAAAGTTTCTGCTTTAGATTTAATAAGAGAGAAGCATCTTACTATATCAAATGAAAAACTTAAAAATTTCCTAGAACAACAATCAAAAATATTCGATATAGAATATAAATTATATAAATTAAGGGAAGGTGAGAAGAGTCAATTTGATGATCTATTTAATAAACTTGCAGAAGAAGGGTTAGTTAATCAAGAAGTGATAGATTTATTTAAGGAGATGAAAACTGCTGAAGGTGAAGTTCTTGGAATGAATCATGACCTTATGGGTGTATATGGAGACTTAACTGATAATCAAAGAGAATTAGCAGAACAATTTATAAATGGGGAAATATCTCAAGAAGATTTTATAAAAGGTATGAAGGATAACAATGAATTAACTAAAGATGGTAATAAGATAACTCAAGAACAAATAGACGCTATAATAGCTTATGATAATGCTCAAAATAGGCTGAACGATTCTGTTAAAGCTTTTGGTGATATTATTGGTCCTGTTATGCAGGATCTTATAGATGCAGGAATTGTATCTCCTGAAATAGCTAAAGCTTGGGGAGATATAGCTGATAATGCTTCTGAATTAACAGAGTTAAATATAGAATTAGCTATAGCTACTAGTAAATTAGATGACAGTATGACAGGTATAATAGGTAACACTACAAGATTAGCTCAGGCTCTAGTTGATGATGAGGAAGCTGGAGAGACCTTTTATACAGTTTTAGATGATTTGATTAAAAGAATGGGAATAACAGATGCTGTTGGAGGAGATTTACTAAACACATTAAATTCATTTTATAAAACTAGTAAAGGTTCTGTAGAAGATTTTACAGAAGCTCAAGTAATAGCTGCTCTATCTATGATACAAGTAGCTGATGCAGCTAAAGCTTGGGAACCTGGTATGGCTGGTGAAGATTTAGCTCCAGAATTAAATTTAGGTTCTTTACAATCTTATATAAATGAATCTGAATTAGCTTTTAATAATCAAGAGAGTTTTATAGAATTATCCAAACAACTTGCTAATGCTACAGAAACAGTAGCAACTTCTTTCGACAATCTAACTGAAGTTTTATCGGATTATTTAGATTTGTTAGGTGGAGTAGGAGGAGAAGAAAATATAGTTGAATTTTCAACTAGATTCGATGCAAGTGATCTATTTGAAGGTTTTGAAACTGCATTAGATTTCTTTAAGGAAATTGGAGATACTGGCTCAGATTTTACCGCTGATTTATTTAAGGATTGGGATGATAGTGATTATCAAGCTTGGTTAGACTTACTGAAGACTGAATTTGGCGATGAGGTTATAGATGAATTAAATGAAGTTACACCGGAGCTAGACTTTTCTAAATTATGGGGAGGTAAAACAGAGGAGCAGTTTAAAAATGAGGTAGAGAAAAATGCAACTTTCATAAATGAGGTATTTAAAAGGGTAAAAACTAAAGCTTATATACAGACTGTATGGGATGATTATGATTGGTATTCATATTATAGTAACTTTAAATCAAATGTAGAATCTATTAGATCAGCTGCAGAGGAAGCTGGTATAAAACTCAATTTAGAAGCTGGAGCTACATGGACTAACGCTTCTTCATTTAGTGAATTTATGCAGAATTTAACCACCAATGAAATAGGAATACTTCAAGCTCACTTAGCTCAACAGGATATGGGATTTCCTATATATTATAAAGATATGTTTTCTGAAGAAACTATACAAGCTATGAGGGATCTTCAAAATGAAGTTTATAAAGACCCAATATATGTAGAAGCTAAGGTTAAACCGGATTTCACAGGAATGCATCTTTTAGGTTCGACACTACCTGGAATTGGTTATGATATTGGAGCAGAAACTGGGGATAAATTATCTTATAGTATAATGGACAAATTTAATGTTTTAGGTACAAATCTACCAACTATAGGAGCTGGTATAGGTAGGGACATTGGAAGTGATATGGTCGATGGTATTAAAGAAAAATGGGATGAAAATTCTAATTCTTTAGTAGATAAATTAACAGAACCTTTTACTCTTATAAAAAATCCTATTATGTCTATAATAAATGGTATTATTAATAGCATAGGAAACATACGTATTGGTATAACTCCATTTATAACACATTCAAAAGGTGGTTTAGTTGGTTTAAAAAAGGGAACTGAAAAAACATCTGGACCCACTCAAGCTTTAATAGGAGAGGCTGGAGCTGAAGCTGTGGTTCCTCTTGAAGGAGCTAATAAGAAATATGGTCAGGATATCTTACAAAGAATAATACCAAAATACTTCCCAGAAATGATGCAAGATGGGGGTATTGTATCTGATGTGGTTCAAAATATAAACAGAAATATCTTAGGCTATGAGGAAATTCCAGAAGAAACTAAGGATATGGAAGAGTTACCTCAATATCAATATGGAGCTATAATAGAAAGTGTAGCAAACTCAGATTTAGAAACTCTTGATGATAAAAAACAATTAATTAAACAACAAATGGTTACTACTCCAATACCATTAATAGATAATGTAAATAGAAGAATAAAGGATATATTCTATGGTGAAAATACTCCTATACCAGAAGACTTAGATAATATTATAAATCAAAAGATAATAGAAGGTGAGATTAATACACCTGAAGACCTAACATCTCATATAAATATGGAGCTAGACAATCTTAAAGTTCCAGATTTAGAAGAGAAGAAAATAAACATATCTCAGAAACTAGAAGAGTTAAGTATACCAAACATAGAGAGAGAAATAGATTATATTATAAAGAAGATACCTGAGTATGAATATAGTGATATAATTCAAAGTGTATCTGAAGCTGAATTAACTGAACCTGAAGAACAAATTCAATACGTTAAACAACAGATGATTGACACTCCAATTAAATTAATTAAGGATATAAATAGAAAAATAAGTTCAATGTTCTTAGATTATAATATACCAATACCTGAGGATATAGATAGAGTTATAAATCAAAGTATTGTAAATGAAAATATTAAATCTCCAGAGGATTTAACTCAAACAATTTTAAGTTTTATAGATCCAGTTGATATACCAGATTATGAGGATAAACAGATTAATATCTCTCAAAGATTAGATAAGATAAATATACCTGATATGCAAAAGGAGATTGAATATATAGTTGATAAAATACCTCAATATCAGAAAGGTGTTACTGAAACTAGAGGACCTGTAAATGCTATTATAGGGGAAGCTGGAGCAGAGGCTGTGGTACCTTTAGAAGGCTCTAATAAAAAGTATGGAGAATCAATCTTACAGAAAATCATTCCTAAGTATTTCCCAAATACCAAATTCATGCAGACTGGCGGTATAGTTGGGGGTGCTGATATTGGAGATAGTGAAACATATAATATTAATGAAATAATACTAAATCTTTCTAGTATGGAAGAGTTGTTACAATCAATACTTAATGTAATAAATAGTTCAATAGTTAGCAACTTAGTTAGTATTAAGGCATCTTTAGATAGTTCCTTATTTGGTGTATCTGGAACAAATGAGATAGATACATCAGAGTTATCTTCTTCAGCTGATGAGTTAGGAACAACATCCGAACAGTTAGATATGACTGTGCAAGCCATCACAAAGGTTTTTGATGATATAGTAGAAAAAGTTAATAGCTTAGTTCCAGTGTTTGAAGGAGTAACGGATAAATTAAATAATACAGTAAATACAATAATTAATACATTAGAAAGTAGATTCAATCAAATAGTAAATCAAATAATACCTACACTATCTGATATGTTAGATACAATAAAATCTGATTTTGCTTACTGGTTTAGTACTGATTTTAGAGCGATAGGAGAAGTTGTTGGGAATGCTTTTGCTGAAAGAACATCAAGTGCACTTAAATTAGCATCGGGTGTCATAGTTGGTGCAGCTAAAGAATTTAGTATGCTAGTTACTAATGCTGGTAGAACTGTTAGAAGTAAAATATATGGACAAGGATATACATATCAAAGAGGTATGATAACTGATAAACCTACAATGGGAGTATTTGGTGAAGCTGGAGCAGAAGCTCTTGTTCCATTAGAAGGTAAAAATAAGAAGTTTGGTAGACAAATTCTAGAAACTATCATTCCTAATTACTATCCAGAATTACTTGGCATAGAAGCTCAAGCTGGTGGTATATTTAATACTTCCTATACTGGAGGAAGTACTATAAGTGAAATATATGAGGATAATTATAATATTACTGGTCCTATTAATGTAACGGGAGTTCAGAATGTTAATGACTTTATGAATACCCTAAAAAATAAAGCTAGGGCATCTAAGAGGTATTAATATGTCTTTTAGTTATGATCTTTATTTAAATTCAGGGACTGCTGGTGGTTCTCATTATACAAATGGAAGTAATGTTTCATTAATAGAGATCACAAATTCTGATCAAGATTATTACCAAACAGGTATAGTTGATGTTTATAATGTTCCATCCACACAATCTATTGGTCATAATGCACTAATAAAAATTAATGGTACAGTGCAGTTCAATGGTTTTATAAATAGAAGAAAGCAGAGTATTGATGCTGGTATTAAACATACTACTTATAGTTTAATTGGAAAGACTTATGATCTATGGAGATACGTTACTGATTCAAGTGTGGAGTATTCTGGTACAACTTGTTATATAGCTTCTTCTCTAGTTAGTTCTTTTTGCCCTGGTATATCAGGAGGAGGGATTTATAATAATAGTGGTACAAATCTAACTAGTAAGATGGATTTTTCTAATAAGGTTATTGGAGAGTGTTTGATAGAATTAACTAATATTGATGGATTTAAATTTTATGTTGATGATTCTTCTAATCTTCAATATTATGAACCTAGAGTTAATGCTTCTAATTTCACTATAAATGAATCTAATATTTTATTCATGAATCCAATAGAAATATCTGATGATGGTATAGTTAATGATTGTTTAGTTATTGGAGGAACTGAATACTCTGAAAAAACTGAAGTATCTACTAATCATCCTAGTAGTACATTAATACCAAGTGGTATATATGTGGCTCAACAATTTACTGCAGAAGAAGATACTCTATCAGCAATTCAATTATATTTAAATAGATCAATTGATCCAAATCAACCGGAAACCCTAAATTTTGAGATATGGGAGGATACTTCAACTTATCTAGTAGATGATGATTTTGATAACACTAATTATTTAGACGATTCTTCTGGTGTTCAGGTTTATGATAGTCACTTATTACTAAATTCTCATTATGATAAACAATATTATACAAGTTGTCCATGGGTATATTGTGGCATTTTGAATAGTAATTATGCTTATGCTGGTAGATTTAGAGCTCCATCTAGTGCTACTATACATTCTTTAAGAATGTCATGGTATAATAGTTCTTCAGATCCAATTGATGTTTGGTATCAAATAAGACCCACTGGAAGTGATGGTAAACCAGATACAACTGTTTTGTGCAGTGGGCAAGTTACTGTACCTGGTAACATTTCTAGAGGTCACAGAACTTTATATTTAACTAGCTTAAATCAAGAACTTTACATTGAAAAGGACAAGAGATATGCTTTTGTACTTGTACCTGATGATCAAAATGCTAGACCTTATCATACAGCATCTTCACCTTGGACTGTATTTTCAAATGGTTTTGATCCAGGAGCTCCTGAAGAGGGTGCATATGCATATCAAGAGGTAGAAGGTGGTAATTGGACAACATGGCAAAATGGAGGAGTTTATGAACATACTTTATTTATGAGTGTTTATATAAGAGAATATTATGGTTTTGGAAGTGGAACTTCAATAAAAAAAACTAATGATGTAAAATACATTAAAGCTACTTTAAGTGGTGCTACCTCTTCTAACTCAATTAAAATATCAGGTACTAACGATAATGGAGCTACTTGGAGTGGTCTAACAGATGGAGTTTGGATGGAATTTGGTACAGAATCTAATGCTGGGACTTATGTTAAATATATATTTTCTTCAAATGGAAAATGGTCTCCAAAGTTAGATAGTATATTAGTTGAAATAGCAGATTCTTCTCAAGGAGGATATCCACTATCTGGTAGTAAAATAGAGTGGTCTGATGACATTTCTTGGAATGCTAATAGCATACCTTATCCTCCATCTTGGAGTTCATGGACATCTTATTCAGATGGAAAATTAAAACCTCCTAATTGGAAGAATAGTAAGTATTGGATGGTTCTTTATTGTGATTCTTCTAATTCAAAATATTGGGAGTATCATTATGATCCAAATTCTAGTTTTGATGGAAAATTAGCTTATTCATGGGATTTAGGAGTGAATTGGAGTTCTAACTCTGATGACTCTGAACATGTACCTGAAGGTAATATGTCATTTAAATTAGGTTGGTCTCAAGGTGAAATAACTGCTAGAGCATCTAATCAAACTAGTATAGATGGCTTTGGTAGACATTTTAAAAAGATAACAGATTCTACAGCTAATACTTTAGAGTTAGCTACAGCTAGAGCAGAAAGGGAAGTTAATGGATCTGATAGTCTTATAAATGAAGGTACTCTTATAATTGAAGGTAGAACTGATATTAGTACTAATTATAGATTCTCTGCAAATTTAACTAATTATGATATTGATGATGTTTTTGATGTTGTTTCTTACACTCAAAGAATTACACCTCAGCAAGGCTTTGTAACTGAAATTAATTTTGGTAAACAACCTTATGATATAGCTAGAGATGTAGAAAGTTTAAAAGGTAAAGTATATGGCTCTTGAAGCTGATAGTAATTGGGATTATTATAGAGAATTAACTATATCTGATACAGCTAGTAACAGTGCTTACTTTAATTTTTCTTTATGGATATATGATGATGATGCTGGTGCTGATGATGTATCTAATGGTCATATTGATACTGGTGGATATTGTAATGATTTTCCTGAGGATTTAAGATTTGGTACTACAAATGATGCATCAACTGCAACACAATTAAAACAATGGTTCCAAGTATCAGGTTCAACTTCTTCTCAGATATGGATTAAATTACCAGCTGGAGGTGCAGATACTATCTATATGTTCGTTGGTAATAATTCAGTAACTTACTCATCTAATATTGGTAATACATTTTTAATGGGTGACGATTTTAATGATTATGGATGGGTGACTGGAGAATCTCTTGGTGCTTCTGGAGGAAATCCATCTTTTTATGAACCTATTAGTGGAGTGATTTATGGGTTTAGTGATGAAAGTAAAAATATTATGAAAAAATCCACTGATAGCGGATCTCATTGGTCATCTGAATTAAGTGAAATGCATTACACATCATTTACAGGTTATGCTGATTTATGCAGAATCCCTGGTACTTCTAGATTATTAACTGTAAAAACTGCATATGGTGCAAGCTCTTTTGAATGGCAACAATTTGATACTAATACTGATCAGTTTGTAGATAGAAGTAGTTGTTATGGTTCAGTTAACACTAGTAGTAAAGCTGGTTATGATATAGGTTGTAAAGCAGCAACTTCTTCAAATTGGTTTGTTTTTACTTGTAGTGACAATTCTCCTATTATAACATATTGGGCTACTTGTGATAGTGGAGCTACTTGGACTGAAGGTAGAGATTCAATAGTTAGTGAAAATAAATATGGTGCTAGTGAAAATAATGAAGATGTCAATGTATCTTTGATAAGTTCAAATAAAGTGCTTCTAGTTGGATGGGAAATGGAGGACAATGATGGTAGTGATGAGAATCGTTGTATGTATTGTGAAATATCAGGAATGGCCACTAGAGGAGGAGGAGTTGGAGCTCCTGGAAGTTCATTAATTCTTCATTCAGGTCAAGGAGCTCCTGGAACACTAGATTCTGATACTAAATACGGTATAAAAGCAGTAGGTCCATCTGGAGATATGGAACCTCCTCATTTCTTAGAATTTGATGATGGTGAAATTTGGAATATATATGCTGGTTCATATGGTGTAAATACAAAAAAGAACTATAGAGGATGTAAAAGTATATATATGAGATCTTCTATGAATTATGGACTTACCTGGAATGGTGGATATAAGGAAATAAAGATAGGTCACTTTGGAGAACCAACAGCAGTTGAAAGGTTCACTGGAGGAGATTGTATCTTTATGAGAGGCAACTATCCGAATGTTGGTGGAAATAATTATATAGGAACATGTATAATACCTATATCTAATATTAATAATAATATACTAGAATCTGAAAAGTGGCAAAGAGTTAATGCAGATTCTTATCAAGCAAATAACAATTGTCATTGGGAAGGTTTATATAACATATCTTCAACCTCTTTCCGTGGAAAGATAATGAAGATTGTTGGTAACTCTAAAACAGCTAGTAATTTTGATGATTCAGCTAAAGGAAGTAGCCAATTATATACTAGAAATCAACCTAATGATTCTGGTGATTATAGAGTAGATACAGTAATTCAACCTCATAACAATCATTTAGAATCTCAAATTCTCTTAAGATACACTAATAAATCTGGTCACTATATGGTTAGGACCGTAGAAGGTACAGGAGGTGCTGGTAATTATAGTTCAAATATATATAATATTTCCAGTGGTAAGACTCTATTAGATTCTAAGTCAATAACAGGTTGGTCAGATGATTGGTTGGATGTATCTTGCAGAATATATAAAAGTGGTGCAGGTATAAAAATAGAAACTTATTTTAGTGGTCAATTAGTTAATGATTATTATAGCACTGATGTTTATTGGAATAATGGTCATGCTGGTATTGGTGCAAGTTATACTGCAGATACAGGTCCAGTTAAATTTGATGAATTTAGGGTAATGCCTTACTACTCCAGCTCAGGTTTACCTGATTGGAATACAGCTGGAAGTTGGACTGCTACTACTGGAGGAGGTACACCCACACAACCTGTAATTACAATTGGAAGTGGAGTTACTGCTTCTGGTAGTAATTATTTAACATTATCAGCTAAAGTTACAGATAGTTCTGGTACAGCATGGTTTTATTGGTCATCTTCTGGAGATACACCTTCTACACATAATGCTGGAACTAAATACTCTGGTAATTATTTTACTTATAATGCAACTGGATTAGATTCTATAACAGAATATAAATATAAAACATATATATCCTCAAATGGTTGGGGTGGTGGTGAGGATTGGTCTGATAGCAATTCAACTGGAAAAACATCTAGAGGTGTCCATCTAGTAGAGGGAGATTCATTAAGAATATATATCTCTTGTAATACATATCCAAACAATAAGATTGATTGTTGGTGTAAGAGATGGGATGAGGATAACTATAATATAGTAATAGAAACATTTCTCTCATCATCTGGAAGAAATACTCTATTCTCAAACATAACTCCAGGTGCAGTAAGAGAACTTTATAATATATTAGGAACTCCATATAATATTGACACTACCTATGAGAGTTCTAATTCTTTAATATTAGAACCCTTACATGGTTATGGACTATCTAGTGTTAGACAAAGAAGAATAGTTGCAGTTAAAAATGCATCTGACACATTTATTAATCCTGATTATTTTAATATAAAATTAGAACTCTTGAGGTTAGATACATGAGTTATGATATAATAGGTTGGTCTTCTAATAAATTAAGTACATCCACTAGATTAAATGATTATGTGAGATGTGTAATAGGCACTTGTCCAAGTGACGGTTATTTAACTAATTTTTATGCTAAGATGGGTTCTTTCACTGAAAATGAATCCATAAGAGGAGCTATCTATGTATCATCTACAAAAGCTTTAGTGGCTCAAACTGATGTAATAAATGGTGATAATACATCACATAAATGGTACTCTGCAACTTTTGGTCCTTCATCAGTATCTCAAGATGTTGATTATCTTATAGTAGTTTGGGGTGATGAAAACTCCAAATCTATATATACTGATAATGCTGGAGAGGGTTATTGGTATAATTGGGGTAAAGACTTCTCAGCTTCCAGTAATGGTAATTTCTCTTTATATCTAGATCCAATAGACTTTCCTGGTTATTTTAATGAAGGATCTTCTACATATTCAATTCAAATTTATGTTGAATATCAAGTTGGAGGATCACCTCCTACACCTCCACCACCACCTGGAGAGGCTGGTTCTGTTGGTGGTGATTTATATATATATTATAATTCTCTAACGGGTGATGATTATATATTAACTAAATGTTCAAGATGGGATGTTGATAATTATAGTGTGGTAGTTGAATTTTGGTTAAAAAAATCTGATTTAATAACTTTAAGATCTAACATAACTCCACAAGCTGTTGGAGAATTATATACTATTCTTGGTAGGCCAAAGTATTATGATAAGACTTGGAGTGGTGGTAATACTATTAAATTAATACCAAATTCAGATAGTCATTCTAATCTAAAGGAAATGAGAAGTGAAACTACAATTTATGTTAAAAATATAACTGATACTCCATTACCGGGTGATAGTGGTTGGATAAATGTAAAAATTGAAGGATTAGTAAGTAATAGTGGTGATTTATAATGGCATGGTATGATAAGATGGCATCTGGTTCCGTAGTGGACTATGATGAGTGGAATGCAATGAGAGATGAAATCTGTCATAGTAGTAACGCTAGTAAGTGGTATAATATGGATGCTCCATCTGATATCGTACTTGATGCATCTTCTAAGGTTTATTTGAAGGATGATGGAACTCAGATGCTTAAGGTTTCTTGGGATGGAACTGATGATACTACTATTGAAGGTGGAACGGCAGATACAGATAGTCTTATCCTTAGAGCTAATGATGAAGCTAGTCAGCCATATATTACTCTTAAAGGTAGTAATGCACTTTCTAATGCAGGTGATTTATTTATAATTACTCAATCTGATATATTCTTCCAAGATGACACTTCTAGATTTTTAACTTTTAACTTGGCTGGAGATGTAACTAATATACTAGGTGGCAGTGCAGCTGACGATGGTTTAATAATATATCCGAATGATCAAGCAAGTCAATCTTATATATATTTAATAGGAACTACTGCTGCTGCTAATGCTGGACACATCATCTTAAGAAGTAAAGATGATATAGAATTAAATGTTGATTCTGATAATAATATATACTTCGAGGAAGATGGAACTCAAACTTTTAGATTTTATTATAATAGTAATGTATCATATCTTAAAGGTGGCACTGTAGCTACTGATGATATGTATATATATCCTAACACAGCAAGTACAAAGAATGGTATCTTTATGTATGGAGATTCTAAAATAGATATAAGATCTCCTGTTTTTTCTAGATTAATATCTGGTAATACTCAATTAATTAAAGTTAGATATGCTGCAACTGTTGGAGATGGAGCTACTTATATTGAAGGACCTGATAATACAACTGGTTCTTTAATTATACAAGGTGATGACAGTAGTGCTAGACCTTATTTAAGGTTAGATGGAGCTGATGATGTCTATTTTGATGTTCCTACAGGTAAAGATTTTAGAGTTCTTACTAATGGTTCCCAATCATTTAAATTTGCATACTCTAATGACGATTCTATTATATATGGAGGTTCAAATCCAACTGATGATACTATAATTTGTGCTGGTGATAGTACTGATAATGGATATATAAATATTGGAGGTTGTGCAAATATTGCATTAATGGTATCAGGTGCAGGAGATTCCGTATTAATTAAAGAAAATAGAGGTGGTCTAGGTACTCAGGTATTTAAATTTATGAGAACAGATGGATCTCCCGGTTATTCTAGAATATTTGCAAGTTCTAATTCAATTCCTTACGTTACTCTTTATGATAGGTCATCTGTTTATATAACA
>Ga0272441_10006420_pt1 | contig 19724 bp, 33 predicted proteins | sample SSMProp6N_FD_193582 | JGI IMG/M metagenome (GOLD analysis project Ga0272441, IMG submission 193582) | Marine sediment archaeal communities from Little Sippewissett salt marsh, Falmouth, MA, United States - SSM-Prop-6N | ecosystem: Environmental > Aquatic > Marine > Wetlands > Sediment ... | reverse complement strand
CGACGAAATAAGTGGTGGAGATGTAAATGATTTAGGTTACTATGGTTACTTCAATGGACTTGGTGGAGTTGTCGGTGGGTTATCAATGGATGGCGACCCTTGGTGGCTGAGTGGAACTGATTTCCAAATAGACCAAGAGTTAGAAGTTGATGGAGATACTTATTTGTCTGATACATTCCCAAGAACTACTTTAACATATAGTTTAGGTTCTGGTGCTTTGAGATGGTTAAATCTTTTTGTTCAAAATGTTAATGCAGAAGAAATAGATGCATTCAATTTACATCTTTCGGAGAACTTAACTGTCGACGGTTATATCAATGGAGTTAATATTTCTAATCTTGATGAAGACTTTGTTCAATATGAAGGTGCAACTGCCAATGTTAATATTACTAATTATAATGTAACAGCAGATGATTTCTTTATTCCTGCAATGGATGGTGGTGGAAGTTATAGTTCTTTGAATGACGCATGGAATTTGTTTAACTCGGCAGGAAGAATAAGTGGAGGTGCATTAACTAATCCTTCTGGAACTAATGTTGTTGTCGAAGCAGGTGAAGGAATATTTAGAATTGCAGATGATGATGTTTCACAAGTTAAGTTTGGAAATTGGAGTGCATCAGACCCAATAGCAATAGCAACAAATACAATTAAGTATATTGGAGTTGAATGGAATGGTGGAAGTCCGCAAGTTATTAGTTATGATGATGACGGAGAATTTGATTTAGATACAGAGTTTCCATTGGGAACTGTAATCAATCAAGCAGATACAATTTACATTCTTAATAATCCGTGGTGGGTTGGTGATGGATTAACGAATGTAATTGAAAGATTCCAAGCACAAGGATGGTTGATTAGGGATGAAAATATGGGTGGATTAGTTATTGGTTATACAGGAACAAGAGCATTGACTATGACAAGTGGAACAGTTTGGGGGAGATTAGTTGAATTTCCAATAAGTGAATTTGATAGTTCTGGGGCAGATACTTTCAATATGTATTATCAAGATGGTGCAGGAAACTTCTTAGAACAATCTGATTTAAGTCAATGGAATAATACTGCTTGGGATGATGGCGGAGTTTTAACAACAATAAATAATAACCAATACTCTGTTCTATGGGTTTGGTTAAATGTTGGTGCAGATGAACCTGCTATAATTTATCCACAACAAACTTATTCAAATGTGGCAAGTGCAGAAGCAGAGGAAGTTCCAAATACTTTCCCTTCCTATTGGAGTAAGGGTGGAATACTTCTTGGAAGAATAATTGTTAAGCAAGGAGTGGATGCACCAATAGAAGTTCAAAGTGCATTTAGTCAGGTGTTCAATCCCGCACAAGCAACAGACCACGGAAACTTAGGTGGACTTGGTGACGACGACCATCTACAATATTGGGTTAGAAATACTTTGAGAAGTGAGAACTTTTCAACAACAGGGAGAGTAATGGCAAATAAATTAATTGTAAATGCATCAACTCCTTTAATACAATTTTATAATCAATCAACACATACTTATGATGTTGGAACAACTCCAGAAGGAACATTTGCAATATTAGATATAGGAACAACAACACAGATATTGAAGCATGATACAACAGAGGGAATACAATTAACAGACGATGCAAATGGAATTAAAATGATTTCAGATGGAAATATAGATTTTACAGATGAGGATTTGAATACTACTGGAAATGTTAATGCTAATGCATTTGTTGGAAGGGGAAACTTATTAACTTATCCTGATGCTACTACAAGAATACCTATTGGTGACCCCACTCAAGCAATTACATTTTTCTATCAGAACATGACTGGAACTACTGCGAGCATCTTTGGTTGGCAAATGAGAGATTTATCTAACTCAATGGTTTCTTTAATGTCATCAATAGCAACTCAATGGACTTCTTCCCAAGAACTAAGATTTACAACAACAACAGGGGGGATAACATTCTTTAGTAATAATGGTAATCAAACTTTCGACCCTCAAGCAGAAGGGTTCTCAAGATTTACGGAGAATGTTGAATTAGATGGTGATAGTTCGGGTAAGTTAAAGTTTGGGGCAGACCAAGACGCATGGATGTATTGGGATGGAACTAATATGATATTTAATAATAGTGCAAGTGGGGTTTATACATTTTATAATTCAACAGGATTAGGAACAATAAGATATGGAACTGCATTAACTTCTACAACAGTTGAAACAAGCGAAGATGCATTAGAAGATTTTGTGTTAGGTGGAGATATTGTCGACGACAATGGAGATGTAAACCATACTATGTTTGGTGAATGTTATAGTGTTGTAGAAGATACAGATTATGATAATTGTTGGGAAGTTTTAGATTATGTTGAATACTGCACAATAGTAGAAACAACAGAATTATGCCAAGCAGTTCCTACGGATAAAGATGTATTGAATTGGACAATAAGAGAACATTATAGACAGGATTGTGGAACTAAATTAGTTGATGTTGTTGACTTAACTTGTTTAGACGCAAAACAAACACAAGCATTAGCATTAATAAACAGAAACTTTAATCTATATGAAAATGTAACAGATATTGATACAGACTTGATGGTTGAGAATTTGTTATGGCAATCTAAACCAATAGTTCCAAACTTTGATTATGTTTCAATCTTCTCGGACTATGTTCCATTCTTGGACAAACATACAGACCCTGCTTATGAAGAAAAAATTATTGGTGGAATAGTATTTGAATTAAGAAATGCAGAAGAAGAAATTGTAAATATGAAAGGATATATTTTACAAAACGAATTTTGTAGAAAGAACAATAAGAAGTATGATGATTATAATGCTTGTATGGATAGCGGGAGTGGACTACAATGAATAGAAAAATAATACCACTACTATTCTTAACAACTTTATTATTGTGTACAACATTAGCTTTAGCGGAAAGTAGATTCATAGCAAAGCAAAACACTAACTTCGATATTAAAGAACCATGCTATAATAATGGAACTTATTGTAGTGCTGCAGCAGTATGTAACATAACTGTATGGATTCCAAATACACAAACAATCTTAGTAGATGGTAGGGGGATGACAAATGGAGGAACATTCCACAACTATACATTAAACACCAGCCAAACAAATACACTAGGAGAATACGAAGCTAGCGTTAAGTGTACCGACGGATCACTAAGTAACTTCGACAGCTTTAGTTTTAAGGTAACTCCTTCCGGGCAGATCTACGAGCAGGGTGAATCTATGATATACGCAATAGCTTTGGGTGCAATGTTGTTGTTCGTGTTCTTCTTTATCATGTTATCAAACGCTACGGAAACTCCGGGGATTAAATTATTCTTCTTACTAATTAGTTTTATTATGGTAATACTGTCTGCGGGAGCTGTACGAATCCTACTAGATTACACCTCATTTAGCGGAGGTATCATAAATATCATTACAGGTTTAGTATGGTTACTCGCCGTAATATTTATAATAGTCATGTACTTTGTATTTATTAACCAAACAAGACACGCACTCTCATTAATGAAAGCGCGTAGAGGGTTTGGGGATATAGAAAATGCAGAAATGTTCTAATCACAAAGGGAGAGCGGTTAAGTTAGGAGAGAAACTAATTGAAATGTTAAATGTTATTGTTGAAAGTGAAATTAAAAGAGGAAGACAAGTAACTAGTTATCGGGAAGCTGGAGAGATTCTAGCTAAGAGAATCGAGTTAGCTGGTGGGTTAAAGGAAGTAACAATAAGTAACCAATCGTAAACCAACCTTTTTAAATTCTAAATACTCCTAAAATTAATGGTGATTCATATTTCTATAATTGTAAGGGGGTTAAACTAATAATGAGAGCTTTATTGAAAAAGAAAGGTATATCCTTAGGTGACTTGTACCCAGCAGTATTAACCATTGTTTTGGTTGGTATTGTATTAGGTATTGGACTTTATGTTCTAAACCAAGTTGAAGCAAACATCTCTGGTGGATCTACAGCAATTAACACTACTATTACTGGGTTGAGTGGATTGGCTAGTTGGATCGCGGTAATTGTTGTTGTAATTGCAGCAGCTGTTGTACTTGGTGTGGTTATATCGTCATTCGGCACTCGGCGTTCTGGAGTTTAAACCCTTCTTAAGATGAGAGTAAAGAAGGGAGTAACTCTCGGCGACTTGTACCCGGCAGTTCTAACTATTGTATTGATTGGTATAGTATTGGGGATAGGAATCTTCATACTAACATCTAGTCAAGACGCAATGGCTAGTACATCTACTACTGTTTCAGACGAAATTATAACCATGACTGGTTCACCAGTTGCAGTAGCAACTTATGCAGAATGTGGATTTACGGATTTCGCATTAACGGAAGTTACTAACTCGAGTGATGTTATAACTTCTGGAAACTGGACAGAAACTACTGATGGTTATGTGACAAACTTAACCTCCGAATTTTCGGGAGATTGGGTAATAAATTACACATATAAGGGAAGTGGCGATGCTACATGGTGTACAAGTATAACTACTGCTAATACAGGAATGGCTGGATTTGCAACATGGATTGCAGTAATTGTTGTTGTAATCGCGGCAGCTATTGTACTAGGGCTTGTAATGAGTTCATTCGGAGCTAGAAAAGCTGGGGTATAAACCAATAATTTATTTTTTTATTTTCCTTTAATTTTTAGGAAAAGTTAAGTAGATGTTAAAAGGTATGTGTTAAGGTAGCCAACCTTCTTTCTCGCGCCAAGTCGCACTAGTTGAATTAAATTTATAAATTAATCCGTCGGGAGTTGTGCAAGTACATTCCCCATCAATCTTTCCAGCCGCGTACATTAGCGGATTGGTGGATATTTCTTTAGAATAAATTAAAACAAAAATAATTAAAATTATTAGAGCAATCCAACATAATATTAACACTACTAAACTATACTTATATCTAAACCGTGCGAAGTGTGTGGCTTTCTGATACTCGTGAAATGTTGGTGGCTCAAATTCTTCCATGGTTTAACTAATCTTACAGATTCGTAAGCTGTCTACTTCCGTGTTCGTTTTAGGGTTTCTAACTTTAACTTTCACAAAAGACAGCATTTTTCCCACAACTTCTTTAGGATGTGCAATACCATTATTCTTTAAGAAAGTCGCGTTAGTTTTGTTTAAGTCAAACATATATTTCTCGTCAGTTATTTTAAGGTGTAACCTTAGCACTTTGGTTTTTTGATCCCTGTCGTCAATAACTTCTTCCACGCGTTGTACTAAAAACTTTTCTTCCATGCCTTCTACATTGTCTGCTTTTAGAAAACTGCCAGAAATGTATGTTCCCCATTCTCCTATAGGTTTCTGTTCGTTGCTTTGCGTTTCCATTCTTTTTTGTGTACCTCCTTACATTTGAATAGTAATTAAAATAGCTAACCAAAGTAAATTGTTTAATATTAATATTGTTAAAAATTCTAATATATTCCATTTGCTTTCGATAATAAGTTTTTTATTTAAATTTAAAGAAGTTATAAGTAATTCATTTTGATCTTTAATCAACCTATCTTGTATTTCTTCAATTTCTTTCACCATGGTTCTACTACCACCCCGCTTCCGTCATCCAAGCTAGGATAATTCCCATAATCCCTCGCCGGTTCTTCAACTACTTCATCTTCCGGCTCTTTCTTTTTTCTTCCTCGAGCTTTTGGTGGAGTAGGTAGGGGTGGTAATTCTTGTGGAGGGAGTTGTTGAGGATTAGGCACTTGAGGGCGAGTAACTTTAACAATGGAACATCCGCAGAAATTACAAATAGCGTTCCCGGAACAAATGTGTTCTCGAACTGGTATACCATTAGGTACTTTTAATATTGTTTCTCGATTACAATTAGTACACATCTCTTTTACATCGTAGGTTGGTTGTGATCTATTGAATAAACCCATGAGGTAACGAAGTGTAACCATTATTTAAATATTGTTATTATAAACCCTAGGGGAGAGGATATAACATTAAAAAAGGCAATTTCTTCGGGCTGACAACCCTACTCAACCGACTTTTTTAAATTTTTGTGTCATATGCTCCCCTCCGGGCAAAAAGAGGTGATCTTATAATAAAAGCAACAATGTATTTAAATATTTTGTTAAGTTCTAATCTTTTTATCTAAATTCTCAACCCAACGATCAAAGTCGTTATTTTTTGGATCAAAAATGTGTTTATTACTTTCTTTAATTTCTGCTAGAACTTCATTTAATGTGCGTTTATCTTTAGTAGTGTCGTGATCCTTTCCGTTAATGTTAATTCTCATTTAAATTTTCTATTTCCTTTTTAATTTCTAGTATTTCGTTTGCTAATCCAACCATTTTATCAAATAGATCTAACTTTTTTGTATTATTGGTTAATTCAAATAGGAATTTCTTTAAAAATTCGCTGCGTTTTTTGTTAGTGTCGGATTGGTAACGAAATATGCCTTCATCATATAAAGAAACTCCAATTCCCTTTCTAAATACTTCTGTAGGGGAAAATTTATATCTTTCCAATATATCCCTAAATTCTTTGCTAACAGAAACACTAGTTATTTCTGTTAAACCTGGGCGCTTAGTTACCATCTTTTACTCCTACAGACAACTTCTCAATTAATTTTTCTACTTTCTCGGAAAGGTTAGATGTAGGGTAATCAAAACCATTAATATCTGCTATTTTGAATCTAATAGCAAATTCTAATAGATCATTCCAAGCCCACTCATTACCTGCTGCTAATCTCCATAGTTCGCTGTTTATAGTTGTTGTTACTCTTGTTTTTGGGATTCTACTTTGTTGTTTTGGAATCATAAAATAACCTATTCAATAATCTATTTAAATGTTTCTATGTGTCTACACATGGTTTTATAGCAATATTGATATGGTGTTTTGTATTAGTAGTAGTAGTAGTATGTAATACAAAGTAGTATAGTAGTAGTAGTAGTAGTGTATGTGTAGACACATGCACGAGTAAGTTATTCGGTTTATCGCTATATGACACATAAAAAACACAATTTAAGCCCATCCTCACACTTCCGCAACTCCGCGAATGTGCTAATTATTCTCTTGGATTCTTCAACCGGCGCGCAAAAGCAAATAGCTCTGCGAAGCCAATACAACCCCAACACGCGATGTTATACCAAAGCACCCATGTTAATACTATAATCAAACCAAGCGTAGCATAGTAAGCTTATAGGCGTAATTACAGCCATTACAGACCAAAGAGGTAGTTCCATCTTACTTCCCTCCTAGGTATTCAGTTTTAGTTAATTCGTTATTTTGATAACAATAGCAAATATTTTCTAATTGATCGTAGTAATATGTGTCTGCGTCTGTGCAAACATTTACAATACAGGTATTTTCTTTTTCAATTAGATCTGTACCTAGATTCCAAACCCATAAAACCGCTAAACTTTCAATTATGAATAATATTATGAATATAACAGCTGTAACTTTCCATCCATTCATTTTTTAACCTCCTTTTCTTTATTCGTTAAAATAAGCTCTTTAAGAGCTTCACGGAAAAGTAAGCTGGGAGATATGTTATTTTCTCTCATATATTTACTTTCACTAGGAGTGATCCTAAACGAAAGCATTACGCTTTTCTTTTCTTTTCTTTGTATTTTTTGTATTTCCATATTTGTAAACAAAAGTAATACTATTTAAACCTTTCGATTAGTGTCGTACAACACCTCATATACGAAACATTTATATAATCCTACACATAGATTAGGGTATAAAGTTGTCGTAATATACGGCAAAAACATAAAAAGAGAAAGTGGAAGGACAGAAAGAAAAAAGCCTAAGCTCAAAGATTGTATTTGGTAGAGGAGAATGGGGAACTAAAAAGATTATTAGAATAGAAGATGTGCGTGAGGCTGTGTTGCGGATTATTGAAAGAGTGAAGAAACATGATGGTTGTGGTAGTCCAAATATATTAACTAAATCTGATGTTATTGAGATTATTAAAGAAGAAGCAGGGGAAGAGTTGAGTGAAACTGGCACTAATACTGTCACTAATAGGGGAGGTGCAGAATGAAAATTAGAAGAAAAGTAATCTGCGTATATGGGAAGTGGGGAAAGGAAACAGACTTTGTTTTAGAACCAGTTTATGATTATGAAGACGAAAAAGATTTAAAGAAGAATAAGATTGGAAAGATATTTTGGATTGAAGAAGTTGAAGAGATGAATAGAGGTGCAAAATGAAAGAAAAAAGTCTAAGCGATTACATAACACATCTATCTCACAGTAGCGGAAATGTTCCAGTTGTTAAATTAAAAGAAGTGGTGTTGAGGTTGAAGGAATATGATAAGATAGAAAGATTTAGAGGAGATTGGACTAAAATGATAGATAAAATCTTTGGGGATAAACTTAGTGGTGCAGAAAATAGGGGAAGTGCGAAGTCAAATGGAGGTAAAGAATGATGCAACAATGCTGTAAAATAATAGACATACCTAAAAGATTAAAACAACCAGGAGTAGATGCAAGATGTCAGAAATACACTAAAAAGATATGTGAGAAATGTGGAAATTATTTTTGTTATATTCATATAGAACCAGAAAAGCACGAGTGTGAATCTTTAGAAAAGGGCGTTTTGCCACAATCAAACGAAACGGAGGTGGGAGAATGAATTATGAATTAGCACAAACAGTTTTTACACTTATTTTGTATATTTTATTTGGATATGTTATTGGGAGAATGCACAAATATGGAAAAGATAAAAAGTTCGCAAAAGAACAACAAGAGGTATCAAAATGAGTAAAAGAAAAGAACTAAACTGGAGAGAAGAAAGAAAGAAAATGTATAGTTGTAAATTTTATGAGCATCCAAACAGATGCCATATAATTCATTCGACAGAATGTTTATCGAATGGTAATCCAGAGAATTGTGCAATATATGAATCAGAATTAAGGAACGAATTATTTACATTCGAAGAACCAACACCTTTAAAAAGGTTTTATATGAGATTTCCAAAATGGAGAGGGTTGAATAAATAACATGCCTAAGAAATTACCAAAGTCGCTAAAGCCGGAAGAATTTAAGGAGCTAATAAATCACACAATTAAAGTGACAGCCCGGAAGAAGCAGGAAGACAAGCGCATGAAGGTTGCTTTCCTATTAGCTTATGGCGCTGGAATGCGAATATCCGAAGTTGTTAGTTTGAAGAAAGAGAACATAACAAAAGACAGAATCGATATATGGAACGCGAAGGGCGGAAAGGATCGTGTCGTTCCTCTCCCTAAAGGTTGGCGCGAATGGATGTTGCAATTTATTCCTATAGGTTTAGATGTTAGAAGCTTGCAGCGAAAGTTTAGAATCTATGCCGATAGAGCCGGACTTTCTCCAGCTTATACTTTCCATTCGCTGCGCCACGGCTTCGCTACGCGATTAGTCGAGGGTGGCGTGCCTATCAATCACATTCAAACTCTCATGGGACATTCAGACATTTCCACGACGGGAATTTACTTGAAAGCTAGACCGGAAGACGCACTTAAAAGTTATGGGGAGTTGTTTTAATGAAATTGAAAAAAGCTAGGATTAAGCGACAACAATCCAAGAATCCTACGAAGGAAATATTGAATAACTAACACACTCTACATAGAAGACGACAATTAATATACACTTACTTCCCCTTCTTCCCCTTCTTCCCCTTCTTCTTCCGCGCGAACTTCCCCTTAAACTTCTTCCCGCATAGCACGCACCTATTAGTAATAGCAGTAGCCCAAACTTGCTGGAGGTGCTTGCACTTCGGACACTTCAATACTATTACCCTATTATTATAGCTCCTTACCATATTATTTAACTTTTAATAATGTTATTTAATGTTATTTAATGTTATTTAACATTAAATAACTTCCACCACCAAAGTTTAACTAAACATTTCACCCCCATACCTACCTATTACAAGATTCCCTTAGCCATTTTCGTATAGTGGTCTTTAATCGTGTCACGAGAGCAATCCATGAGTTCACCTACCTTATAGGTACTTAATCCTAAAGTTTCTTTACAGCCAATCAATAATTTCTTATAATATTTAGCATAAACCTCCGCTTTCATCTGCTTCTTTATCTGTGCGCTCTCGATTAATGCTTTATGTTTAAGCTTCTTGTACTCATTCTTGTCTATAATGTAAGTGTCGTTGAAACTTCCAATGAAATCCGCAGCTGGTTTGTTATAAGAGTAAAACTTCTTGCCCATTGAATATAATAGTATCTTTTTCTTATTGTTGAAGAACATAAACCTACCTCGCGCTAGATTCTCCCCGGTATAGACATGGATTAATGCTCGCGTTCTCCATAATGCAATATTTCTATCGAGGTCAAAGAAAGTAGGTAGAACAAATACTACAAACAAATTCTTCTGTCGAATCTCCGCCATTGTTGAAACGATTGTTCTATTTGTTTCCGTCATGCTTGCCCTCGACGATAAACCTTGGTAAGCTTCATCAAACATTAAAGCAGTAAAAGGTTTTGCAATCTTAATAGCGTCTAGTAATTGTTCTGCCTTAAAACAAACCTTACTTAAATCGAAAGTAGGATCTACAACCTTACACATCTGCATAGACAGTACCGACTTACCTCCTCCTTCAATCCCATCGACGACAAAAGGAACATCCCAATCTCTCTTTAACAATTCTTTAACTTTCATGAGATTACCATGTAAGTATCCATCCATTGCCCATTCATGCCCGCCCGACTTTACGATTACCATGTTAAATAAACGACCATATTAAATTTAATAATAAGCTACTCCAAAACCAAGTAGCAATAATAATAATTACCCATGCCGTTGTTAAATTTATATCGTAATGTAATTTTCCCTTCCTAAAATACAACGGAGAAAGTTGTACCCAAGTTTTAGGATGCTGCAACATAAACTTAAACAACTCTTTTCTATTCGCGCCCGTCGGTGTTACATCCAACTTAACATCTTCCATGCTAAATGTTTTGCTAGTATGATCTAACTCGTGTTGAAGTATCGGAACTAAAAGTTTATGGTTATCAAAGAGATGTCTGTTAATTACAATCTCATCATCGAAGCGGTTAGCAATTCCCCATTCGCTTGTAACTAGTTTCATTACATTCCTCCCGTTAAAGCATAACGAGGATCTCTCTTTGTTACTCCCAACATTCCTCGCTTATCCATTAGCTCTTTAAGTTTAGTTTCAATCTGTTCTAGTATACCATTCAACATTGGGTGCTGCATTGTTATTCCGGCACGCGCTTTCTTATTGCTCTCCATTAAAAGAGGAGAAGCAGTACCAAACAATTCATCTACTGCTTTTCTTTCCTCTACTTTTAACTTATAATATATTTCTCCCTTCAAAGTATATAGCGAAGCGTACCAACCTTTAGTGTCGCCAATAATTTTAACTGCTACGATTTGTGTTAGTATTTTGTCGATACGATATAGAATAGCTAAACCCATATTAAATGCGGATTGATCTTCTTGGTTGAAGTCGTCGATGTCTTGTACCATTATTTATTCTCCTCTCCTTCCCAATATTCTATTCTATAATGTTGCCTGCATAGAAACCTTTTGCCGAGCAAGTGCCTTCCTCTTTTCTTACAACCTTCATGTTCACAACGCTTCTTAGAAACACCACCCCACTTAGTTGTGCGCCCTGTCTTTCCATATCCCCTACCCATTAGAACTTGCTCCTTTTAATTTTGTTTTAGCCGAGTTAATAATTGCCCAAAGTAATATTAATAAGATTAAACTAAAACCAATTATCCCTACTATTTCGGATGGTGTCATTAGAACTTACCCCTTCCAAATAATTTGTTTAACCATCCACTCTTTTGCATATCTCCCATACCTCCGCCGCCCATTCCTCCGTAGCCCATGTTGTCTTGCATACTCAACGACTTAAAGATTCTATAACTCTCCACACCCTTAACGCTTCGCGACATTACTAGAAAGCATGTACGATAAATCATATCGGAAACCAAAGTCATTCGCGAACTGTCGGGAGTACCAACATTATAATAATCTCCTTCCTCAAACTTTTCTCCCGGGGGAACGAATCCAAACTTTTCTAGGTTGCTAACGAACATTCTTTTAATCGCTGCGATGATTCCTTCCATGAAGAAACTTAAACGCTTCTCGTCTATGTGACCCATAGTTGCAACATTAGTTAAGACAGGTGTTAAGTAATTAATTAAAGTGTTCCTACAATCATCATTAACTAAAGGCGTGCCGCTTCCAAACCATCTACCTTCTTCTTTATTATATTGTTCTCCCTTCAACGCGTGATCTAAATTGTCTATGATTGCTTGGGGATCTATCTGTCCAACAATATTATTTACAGAAGCTTCGGAGTGATCATACATTGGAAGCATGGGTTGATTAGCTCCACCACCCATTCCCATTGGATCTTGATAGTTAGGTTGGTAGTTTGGTTGTTGCATATTATCCTCCGCTAGTTATAATAGGTTGGTTCACTCCTCTTAGTGCTTGCGCGACATCCGCCAATCCCGCGACCACATCTTTCAAACCAATCCAGTTTATATAAAGTATTAGGAACAACACAAATACAAAAGTCATTAGTGTTATCATGACTTGATACTTCTCCCATAAACTAGAGAATGTAAACCTACGCTTTGCTGCTTCTTCGTTATCAAACGCCCATGCTGTAGCTTCTTGATTCTTAGCCCGAAGGTTTAGTATAGGAGTTCGTACACCATTAGGAGTTATTACACGATTCAAACTATCCGGCAAGACAGGTTCATAATCATCCATCCCTTTTTGTGCTAGAATTAAAGTTCGGTTAGGAGCTGTAAGGAAAGTTGAAGGGGGCGGCGGGATGTCTGCAATCGCAATTCCCTTACGCTTCACCCTGAAAGAAGTAATCCCGCCGACTTTTTGGTTCTTGAAGTATCCACCGACACCCTCATTAATTTCTGTAATCCTTCCATCGCTTCGCGGCGTAATGATTATTAAAGGAATGTTAAAGGATTTCTTTTGCTTCCGCTTCATAAAAATAAAGAACATGACGGCAGCGACTACAATAAAAATAAGTATACCAATAATAACATATTGAAAAGTTTGTAATGCTGTAGCAAATCCACCACCAATACCACCAGTTCCTAGCGAATCAAATAAGCCCATGGGGTAACGAAAGGTAACTACTTTATAAGTTTTACTAGTAACATTTATATAATTGGAATGTATACATTTTGTAAAGGTGTATATAATTTAATAAAAAAGATGGCTACCCCAACGAAGAAAGAGATACAAGAAGCAGTAGATAAAATTAATAAACAACGAGTGGCGGAAGGATATAAACCAACACATACTTCTAGCGGTACTATAAATTGGGGAAGTAGAAGCAGCAGCGGAAGCACAACATCTACTACAAGTGGAGGTGGAACATCAACTCCAACTACTCCTCCTACAACTAGCCCGCCAGTTGATAGTGGGAAAATACAACCAGCGAAGAAGCCACAAATATATTATTCTAGTGTACCCGGTTGGACTTCAACTGTTAATCCAAACGCAGAAGTAGTTTACATTGATAAACGAGGAAGAACAACAGGCAAAACTTCTAGTGGTTTGGATGTTCCAGCAGGGTTTGATGTTAGCGCTAAGTATTATAAAGAGGGAAAGTCGGGAGCAACAGTTAGGGGAAGTACTTTGCTTTCACAATCATTCGCTTATGTTGAAACACCAGTAGAAAGTAAAACAACAGTAACTCCAGTAACACCACCAACGACTACAACACAACCAGCACAAAAGGAAAGTTTTTTAGGTGGACTAGCTAGGAAGGGAGCATTTACTACAACTTCTAAACCTTCCTTCTTTGAAAGAATAATTACTAGAAATAAACCTAGGGTTACGACGGCAGATTTTGTATTTGGTACAGGAGCTTTGGTTGGAGAAAAGACACAAAATATATTAAGAAGCGATGGGTTCGCAGCTTCTTCCGTATCTCCTAAAAGTGTAGGAGATATATTTGCACCAACATTATCTTCTACTGGAAGGAAAGTTAAGGAAAGTGCTGTCGGTTTTGCTGGTAGGAGTGCGTCTTATTTAGTACCATCTACTAAGGAAGATGTAGCAATTACAGCTGGTTCTGTTGTTGGTTATCCATTCTTGCCCGGTGTTGCGAAGATTGGAGTTTCTACTGGTGTTGCTGCACTAGGTACGAAAGGAGCATTGAATAGTTCTTTAACTCCCGAGCAACGAGTAGCGAGTGGAACACTAGGAGTTCTTGGTGCGAGTGGTGTTGCGTTTGAAACAATACCATACATAAGAGGAATCAAAGCAAGAGCTTCCAAAGACTTTAAGCCAGTTAAAGTACAGCCCGAGGGATTCAAAGCAGTAAGTGGAGATTTGAAAGTTCCTGCTGGAAAAGCACCAGCAAAATTAACAAAGAATATATTTGTAAAAGAAACAGGATTCTCTAATGTATCAAAAGTTAAATTACAACCAAGAGATACTATAGGATTAATTCCGGAAGGATCACCATTAAAGACAGGGCTTACTACCGATGTGAAACTACCCTCTACTTCTCCTTTAAAGCGTGGTGGCTTCGGAGTTAAACCTAGTGAGAAGGCACAATTTCTAGGAGAGAATCAAGTAGTAGGAACATCCCAACAATCTTTCTTTAAGACAGGAAAAAATATTCCATTGGAAAGAGAGTTCTTTGTAACCCCAGCAGATCCAACAACACAACTACCAGTAACTAGAGTATCTAGGTTAGGGTTATCCGATCCACTTAAAATACCAGACAATCCGCAGCTAGTATTTGGATTGCCGAGCAAAGCACAAATAGGGATAGAAAGAGGAGCTTCAGTTACTAGAAGTGGAAGGGGTAATAGTTTTAAGTTGGGTGGAGGTTCGGAGCTAGAAGGAATAAAGTTAGGTGGAAGTATTACAGATGTTAGAAAGACAGGCGCTACTTCTATTAGAGGACAGGGAGTAGAGTTATTTGAGTTTACATCTACACCCGGGAAGAAACTAGTTTCAGTTAGGAATCCATTTGGTACTAGTATGACTACACAACAAGTATCCGGAACAGGATTGCTAGGAACGGCAGGCGCGACTTCATTAAGAAGAACGACTAGTTTTATATCTCCTTCAAGAACAATTAGAACACCAACAAGAAGTGGAAGTACTAGAAGAAGTGGATTAACTGGATTAAGTTTTGGTAGTATAGGTACAAGTTTTAAATTCCCACCTACTAGAAAAACTCCACCACCTACTAGAAGATACCCCCCTTCCTCACCATTCACAACCAGCTCAAGCTCTAGGAGATTTACTGGTATTTCTATTCGTGTTCCTCCCGGCACGCCACCAACATTTATAAAAAGATTTAAGAGAAACGAAAGAAGGAGTGGCGGAATAGCATTACCAAAGAAGCGTAAACCATTTAGACCACCAAGAAGATTACCTAGCTTGTTTGCAATTACACAGAATGTAAAGAGTTCTAGACCATTTAGGTTAGAAAGAAGTAGTATATCCATAAGACCAATACTTACTACTAGGAGGAGAAAGAGTGGTAAGAAGAAAAAGTAGAACACTAACTGGAAAGAGAATCCCAGTAGAAATGTACAACGCTGCGAAGCGTTGGCAAGAGGTAATGTTTAGGAATGGTAAGAAGATTTCATTGCAAGAAAGCTATAGGATGTTAGCTAGGAGATTAAAATTCTAAACAAGAAGGGGGATTTTACAGGTATAATAGTTTTGGTTGTTAGTATCGCAGCGTTTGCTTTCTTCTTAGTTATTGTAAGTTATATTGTAGGACAGATTACCCCAGCAATTCAAGATCAAATAGGTATAAGCGCGGAGATTAATAACAGTTTAGTAGCCGGACAGAATGTAGCTACCAATACCTTCCCGGCGTTGTGGCTCATTCTGTTCGGCGGGTTGATGTTAGGGCTGTTCGTTACTGCATGGTTTGTACCTTCCCATCCTATATTCATACCAATCTTTGCGATACTTCTTATCATAGTAGTAGTGATTGCAATGCCTATTAGTAATGCTTACAATGACTTCGCAGCCAGCCCGCAACTAGCAGGAACAGCTAATGAGATGGGATTAGTAGGTTTCATGATGGGTAACCTTCCAATTCTAACATTCTTTATTGGTATAATAGTACTGATAATATCATTCGCAAAACCTAGGGGGCAGGATGTAATCCCAGTATAATCATGGAAAATCAACAAAATCCAACAAATAAAAACGATTGTAAGCTTCTCTCATCAACGATAATTATGTTAGCTATACTTTGTGTTATGATTTCTCCATGTGTTAGTGCTTGGAGTTCAGTAACATTTAATAATAGTTTAGGTGAAGAAAATTTAACATTTACTGGGAATCAAAACATAACAAGATGGTTAAGTATTCCAGTTGGTTATAGTGATATAAAAAATGCTTATTTAAATTTGAGTGGGTATTTGGGAGGTGAACAAACTTGTGAAGTTTCAACTGTGGGTGCAAGTGGTATTTATCCGGAAAATGTAACTTGGTATGCACAAACATTTATGGTTGGTTATAGTGGAGAAAATATAACATACGAAATAACTAATGTTGGAATATCAGATCCAATAAGAACTTATGGTGCTTCAACTTTATATGCTGGAATAAAAGCTGTAAATTCATCCAATGCACCTACTGGTGTTGATTTATCTAATGGAACTTTAGTAGATAGTGAGGTGCAAGAATTTGGAACATGGACAAATATTTCTATGAGTGCTTATAATTTACAGCCCGGAACTACTTATGCACTTGTATTAAAATGCCCAGAATGTTATTTGGATTTAGGAGTATTATATAACCCTGTCTTTCAAGATGGTGGAGATACTTATGGGGGAGGTGCATTATTTAACTCTACTGATTTTGGATCTACTTGGGCAGAACAAACAGGAGATGATTTAACATTTATAGTTAGGGGAAAAATATATCCACAAAATGTGAGTTTGAATTTAGAAAATGATAATATTTTTAATTATACAAATACATTCTCGCAACAAAATAACAAAACAATAAATTTTAATGATGTTGTTAATAAATATTTGAATATAACATATTTAGTAGGCAGTAATTACTTATTGCCTTTTATATTCCATTCGGATAGTATTGGAGTATTACAATATTTAGATCTAATTTTTAACACCGAAGGATTTACAGAAAATTCCCAAACCTATACAACTCCAATACTAGAAGGAAAAAGCTCGGACTTTTCAATTAACATTACTTATGATAGTGAAGATTACCCTTTGATTGTTGGTACACTAATTTATAATAATAGTAGGTATGTTTCTACCAAAACAGGTAGTGGAAATAACTTAATATTTAATCGTGCATTGTCTTCTTCAGCCGTTTCTACTCAACAAAATGTATCATTCCATTGGGAATTTATTTTAACAAATGAAAGTAGTGAAAAAAGTTACTTTAATTCTACATTCAATAATCAAACAATAAACCCTATTAGCGCTGCGTTTTGTGGTGGAGCTTATACTACACCTTTCCTTAATATAAGTATCTTCTCACAAAACGATTTATCTGCCCTTAATGTTGTGTTTAAATCTACATTTAATTGGGGAGCAGATAGTTTAACAGAAATATTAAACTACTCCGATACTAGTGAGAGTAAAAGTACTTTCGACTTCTGCTTTGATCCTACTTATGAAACCTATATATTAGATGGAAACATAGAATTAGAAGCAACTGGATATACAGATATGTTTTATTCTTTAGGGCAAATATCAATTACAAATACTACTACCGAACTTAATATTTATTTACTAAACACAACTGCAAGTACTTCCTACATTGTTCATGTTAGGGATAGTGCTTACGAGGATGTTAGTGGAGCAATAGTAGAAGTACAGAGGTACTACCCATCTACTAACCAATGGGTAACAGTTGAAAGTGTTGAAACAAATATAGAAGGAAAAGCTATAGCCCATCTAATAGAAGAAACAGTAAGCTATAGGTTTAAAGTTTATGTTAATACTATTCTAGTACATACTTCAACACCAACTGTAATATTCTGCGAAGCAACACCATGTACTATTACTCTCACGCTTCCGGGAGAAGCGGGTAGCTTCTTTGATCCTTTTGATGAACTAAGCAACCTAGAACATTCCCTAACATATACAGGTAATACATTTACATTTAGTTATGCAGATACAGATACTACAGCACTCGGTGGTAGGTTGAAAGTTATTAAGTATGCATTGGGAGGATCTACCCCAGTTATATGTGACGAAACTTCCACAGATACTACAGCTGTTATTACTTGTGATATTTCTAGTGAAGTGAATGGTACTTACATTGCTACTGGATATATCAACAGAGAAGGATTAACTAATCGTGTTGTAGATCGTATTGTTATTACTAAGGTTTCTAACATAGTAACAAACATAGGAGTAGATGGAGTTTTGTGGGGAATATTCTTTATAATGGGATTGGTAATGCTAGGACTATTCAAACCGGCAATCGCTGTAGTGTTTGGAATCGCTGGGTTTATTATGATTGCTGCTTTGGGAATAGCAAGTATACCAGCCGTATCTTTAATATCTGTAATTATAATAGCACTAATAGTAATATGGGAGTTCAGACAATGATGAACAATAAACGCGGAGCTGTAGTATTAAGGGATATAATCTTTATGATTATAATAGCAGCAGGAGTAATGGCGTTTGCTAGTTTGTTTGTACTAGATATAAGTAATGAATATTCAAACGCTAACATGACAGCAGAGTATAATGCCGATGGTACAAGTGGATTAGGTACAAGTTTACTAGGTAGTGTTAATAATAGTATGGCGGAAATGCGTGACGCTACACAATCAAGTGGAAACGAAACCGGAGGATTGATTGGTACAGTATTAGATGTAGGAGTTGGAAGTGTTAAAGGTGCTTCCGCAATATTAAAGACAGTGTTCCTAGCCCCAGTTTATTTAGGTACAGGAGTAAGTACCGTCATGGATAGTTTAGGCGTGCCTACTTCAGTAGCTAATATCTTTGGTACTATATTTGGATTGCTATTGTATGCAGTAATAATATTTGTAATCATATCAGCAGCATTGCGTGGAGGAAAAGTATAATGCCTGCCGGTAATTACACAGCACTATCGGGGAATATTTCTAGCGGAGTAGACTTCTTCGTGTGGTTGAATAGTAATATAAACGATATGTTCTTCGTAGGAATCATAGGTGCTATATGGTTTATCATGTTGATCAAGTTGTTATTTAGTGACAATAGTTTTGCTAGGAGCTTTACGGCAGCTTCGTTTATATGTTTCATTCTAACAACATTGTTAAGAGTAATAGATTTGGTAGCAACACCTTTCATGATAACATTTTTAATCTTTACGGTTGTAGGTGTAGTGTGGACACACGCGGAAAACTCCGGGAGATTTGCTTAAAATGGTGATAGGAAAGGTAATATTATTTGTATTGTTGGTTATTGCAATCGGAGTAGGTATTAAGTTTGTAACTGGTGTTGATGTAAGTCAATCAACAAATGGTGGAAGTTTTGGTGTTAGAATAGAACCAGCCACTACTACTCCTTCGACAAACTATTCAACAGTTAATGTAAACAACTCAGATTACTGGGATGGGTTAGATACCCCTGCAGATATTACATACGACGAAATAAGTGGTGGAGATGTAAATGATTTAGGTTACTATGGTTACTTCAATGGACTTGGTGGAGTTGTCGGTGGGTTATCAATGGATGGCGACCCTTGGTGGCTGAGTGGAACTGATTTCCAAATAGACCAAGAGTTAGAAGTTGATGTATATACTTATTTGTCTGATACATTCCCAA
>Ga0272441_10006419_pt1 | contig 19730 bp, 10 predicted proteins | sample SSMProp6N_FD_193582 | JGI IMG/M metagenome (GOLD analysis project Ga0272441, IMG submission 193582) | Marine sediment archaeal communities from Little Sippewissett salt marsh, Falmouth, MA, United States - SSM-Prop-6N | ecosystem: Environmental > Aquatic > Marine > Wetlands > Sediment ... | reverse complement strand
CCCGCCGCAAGAATGGGATGAAAGAAGGTCATCGCTCAAAGGCCGCGTTCCGGCCCAAAGGCGTCATTCGTCGTTCACGTTTCCTCATTCGTCCTGTCGACTCCGTTACCGCCTTCCCGCCGCCTGCATCTCCTCCCGCGTCGTCAGCAGCTCCCGGGCGTGGCGGCGGAAGCCTTCGACGTCCACCGCGTCAGCCCCGAAGCTCACCGGGCGGGTGCTGTGGACCTTGCGCTGCATCGCGATGTACCGGGTCAGGGCGATCTCCGCCACGATCGCCAGCAACAGCACCACGGCCGCGAACTGCCACAGCTCGCGCCCGGGGATCCCGCCGGAGACGGCCGCGGTCAGCTCGGCGGTCGACTCTACCCTCGCGAGCGTCTTGCCCGGGTCGGCCTCGGGCATGGCGGCGAGGAGGTGCTGTCGGGCGGTCTGGAGGTCCGCCTCGGTCAGGGCGGCCATGTCGCTCTCGTCGACCGAGTCCAGCACGGCGAACGGCACGCCCTTGCCGCCGGGCGACATCGCCGCGTACGCCTCGGTAAGGCCCTTCGGCAGCGTCAGTCGGTACAGCCCCGGCTCGTGCGTCTCGGTGAAGGCCAGGCGAAGGGTGGGTCCGGCGCCCGCCACCCTCGCCTGCCGCTTGGCTCCCGAGGGGGCAATCACGTCGATCTTGTCGCCCCGGATCAGCCGCACCGTCGGCGGCGGGACGTCGCAGGAGAGCCGAGCGGTCGGCACGACCTGCCGGCGGCCCCCGGGCGGGGTCCACTCCAGCCGGACCGCCGCGTCGGAGGAGCTGTCGTAGTACTCCAGCTTCACATCGACCTTTCGCCCGGCCGTCAGGTCCACCTTGCCGTGGGCCTCCGTCAACGCGTGATCGGACCAGTCGTCGATGATCTGCTTGCCGGCGATCCACAGGCGGGCGCCGTCGTCGCTGGTGGTGTGGAACGCGTAGCTGCCCGTGCGCGGCGGATCGAGCTTGCCCGTCCAGCGAACGGCGAACCCGTCGGCCGGCAGCGGCGGGTGGGGCGTGGCCTGGCCCCAGTTGAAGTCGATCCGCCGGTCCACGCGGGTGAGCTTGCGCTGCCGGAAGCCGCGGTCGGCGTAGTACTCCCCTTTCAGCCCCGCGCCGAAGGCCTGCTGGTCGGGCCGGCCCAGCTCGATCGTCACGTCCGAGCCGGATTCGACGTTGCACTCGACCATCGCCGGGCTCGCCAGGTAGTACGTCAACTCGTGGACGAGGGGCACGAAGCACTTCAGGGCCGCCAGGTTGTTCGCCCGCGGGTGCAGGGCGGTCGTCGTCAGCAAGACGTGGCCCTTGCCGAGTCGGCGCTCGACGGCCAGCGGCTCGCCCGTCTCGATGTTGCCCGCGACGGCCACGTTCCGGTCGTCGGCGGGAACGTCCACTTGCCAGTAGGCGCTGATCCGGACCCGGCGGACGTCGGAGCGGTCCTCTTCGGCGAGCTTCGCCAGGGCCGGATGGCTGAACGTATTGGGCAGGGCCCGCAACGGCTTGTCCGCCGGGGTGCGGAGCTCGCCGAGCCTGGCCGGGGCGACGGGCTGGCCGGCGCGGTCGGCCCAGGCGTTGTAGAACGCCGGCTTGGCGGCCGGGCCCGGGGCGATCAGCAGCCCCCCGCCGTCGCGGACGAAGGCGGCGAGCTTCTCGGCAAAGGCCGTCGGCAGCAGCGGCACGTCGGCGAGCACCACCACGGCGTAGGGCGCCAGGTCGGTCACCGAGGCGATGTCCGGCGCGGGGACGACCTTCGTCGCCAGCAGGCTCGTGGCGTACTCGTCGCTCCGCCCGCCGGCGGACTTGTCCTCCGCCGCAGGCGGCGCCAGCGCGATGTCGATGAAGTCCCCCGCCCCCTCCAACGCCTGCGCCGACGGCGTGCCGTCGACGATCAGGACGCCCAGCTCGGCGAGAACGTCCACGACGCGCTCGGCCGTGTCGTCGCCCGACAGGTCGTCCTCCCCCTCCAGCGCCGCGGCGACGACGTGCCGGCCCGGCGCGGCGAACCGGTGGGCGAAACGCACGGTCTCGGCGGCATGAGGCTGGACGTGCTCGACCTGGTCGGCGGCGACCTCCTTCCCGTCGATCAGGAGCTTGACGACCCGGGCGGGGATCGGCTCGGTGCCGGCCGCGGCGATCTTCACGTCCACGTGCACGTCGCGGTCCGTGCCGAAGATCTTGCGGTCCAGGGTCACGTCGGCCACGGCGGCGTTCGTGAACCGCCGCGGGGGCGGCAGCGTCCGGACGATCACCTGCGGCGGCGTGGGATGCCTCCGCAGCGCCGCGCCCAGCAGCTTCCACCGCGGCTCGCTGCGGACGTCCCAGCCGACGTGCTGGCCGTCCGTGATCAGGACGATCTTCTTGGCGGGGTTCGCGCCCTCCAGCAGCGACTGGGACGCGGCCTGGATCGCTCCGACCGCCCGCAGCGACCCGCCGACGGGCTCCAGCCCGCCCAGCGCCGCGGCGATGTCCTGCCGATTGGACGTGGGGCTGCTGAGCACCGGCTTCGGCGACGCCCCGGCCACGATCAGGCTCACCCCGTCGGCCGGGCTCAGCCCGGCAACCACCGATCGGGCCTCGGCCACCGCGCGGCCGAAGTTTGCGTTGCCGTCCTCGCGAATCGTCATCGACAGCGACCCGTCGATCACGACGGCCACGTCCTTCTCCCCCCCGCCGAAGCTCCACCGCTCGCTCTGGTGGGCCTGCTCGAGCCCGCCGGCCACGATGGGCACGGCCAGGAGACCCGCCGTCGCCAGCAGCAGCCAGCGTCGGGTGGCCTTCGCCGCCCACATCGCCGCCGCCAGGGCCGCACAGATCGCCGCCGCCACCACCGCGGGGATCATCAGCACGACCAGGATCGTCGGGCGGCTGGGCAGGAACGGCCGGGCTACCGCCAGCGCCGCCAGCGCCATGATCAGGCACCGCAGCACCATCAGGACGATCTCCTCGATCAGGATCCGCCGGCTGCGAGAGGCCAGCGAGGCCTCCAGGAAGCGCATCGCCCCCCACTCCACGATGCGCGCCCGACTGCGGTTCAGCAGGTGGATGACGATGGGCACGGCCACCGCTCCCAGCCCCGCCAGCATGATCCAGTTGAGGAAAGTCATTCCTTCGTCTACCCGTGGATTCGTGGATTCGTTGACTCGTGCCGGACCGGGCGGCGCCCCGTTCGGCTTGCCTCTTGCGAGCTAACGAGTCAACGGATCAACGAACATCGGTTCTGCTATCTCGTTCGGCTTCGGCGTTGGGCGAGGTAATGGGACAGCGCCACGTCGAAGGGGTTTCGCGTGCTCATGGGGACGTAATCGATATTCATCTGCCCGCAGCCCAGCTCGATGCGCGCGAGGTGGCGGCGGACTTCCTCGAGGTACTCCGCCCGGATCGCCCGGGGGTCGATCTGGACGCGGTGGTCGGCGACCTCCAGGTCGCGGAACTCGCTGCTGGCGTCGAAGGGGAACGTCAACTCCTCCTCCGCCATCACGTGCAGGACCATGATCTCGTGCTTCTTGTAGCGGAAATGATACAGGGCCCGCAGGATCTCCTCGGGGTCGTCGAACAGGTCGCTGATCAGCACGATCAGCCCGCGGCGGTGCGCCCGCTCGGCGATGTCGTGCAGGATCGGCGCCAGGGCCGTCTCCGCGCCCGCCTCCGTGCCGTTCAGCTCGGACAGCAGCACCCGGAGGTGGTTCGGGCGGCTGCGCGGCGGGATGTACCGGCGGACCGCCGTGTCGAACGTGACCATCCCGACGGCGTCCTGCTGGTGGATCATCAGGTGCGCCAGCGACGCGGCCAGCAGTTGGGCGTACTCGAACTTGCTGAGGGGCTTGCCGTCGCGCCGGGCGGCCTGCCGGCCGGCGTAGCGCATCGAGCCGGACGCGTCGACGAGGATCGTCCCGCGGAGGTTCGTCTCCTCGATGTACTGCTTGATGTAGTAGCGGTCGGACTTGCCGTAGACCCGCCAGTCCAGGTCGCGGATGTCGTCGCCGGGGACGTACTGGCGGTGCTCGGCGAACTCGACGCTGAAGCCCTTGTACGGGCTCTTGTGGCGCCCCGCGACGAACCCCTCCACCACGCCGCGGGCCAGCAGCTCCAGCCGGTGGACCTTCGCCAACGCGTCGGGGTCCAGCAGACGCATGTACTCGGGTTTTCCGTTGCCGTCGGGACTCATCTTCTCGCCAATGTCGAAATCCGAAATTCGAAACTCGAAGGAATACCGAAGCACGAAATGCGAATGCCGGAAGCGCTGGGCGCGCTCTCAGGTCGTCTCCGGATTCGGGCTTCGCGCTTCGAGCTTCCTTCGGATTTCGTCATTCGGTATTCGTGCTTTGCCGTTCCTACGCTGTCTCCCACTGCGTGCGCAGCTCCGCGATGCCGCCAGGCAGTTGGGCGGGCAGGTCGTCCCACCTGCACTCCAGGCTGATCCGGCCGTCGTAGCCGATGTCCTTCAGCGCCCGGAAATACGGGCGCTGGTCCTCGCCGGTCGCGCCGAGCGGCCCGCGGCCGTTGCCTTCGGCGCAGTGGACGTGGGCGATCAGGCCCTCGGCCCGGCGGATCGCCTCCGGCGGGTCGCCGTCCTCGGCCATGTGGTACGTGTCGGCCAGCAAGAGCACGTTCGGGTGCCCGGCCGCCCGGACCCGCTCCGCGCCCTCGTCCACGGTGGTCACGATGTTGCAGTGCCGCCTCGCCAGCGGCTCGAGCACGAGGGTAATGCCGTGCCGGGCGGCGATCGGACCGTAGCGCCGCAGGTTCTCGACGATCTGCTCGGACGCCCGGTCGCGGTCGAAGCCTTCCGGCACGGCCCGGCTGCCGCCGGAGCCGAAAACGATCGTCTCCACGCCGACCGCCGCCGACCGCCGGCAACACCGCTCGACCCACGCATCCAGCGCGTCGGGGTCGACGTCCGGGCCGGTGTTCTTCAGGTCGCCGGGGAAGAAGCAGTTCACGGCCTTGGGCGGCACGGGCTCGGCCTCTGCCGCGGCGCGGTTGACGGCGAAGCCCCCCTCCCCTTGCGCCGGGCAGAGCAGGCCGGCGACCGTGGGCTCGATGTAGGCCAGCCCGTCCATCGGCCCGGTCAGGCCGCCAAGTCCCGTGCAGAGTCCGATATCCATGGGGTCCTCAGGTCTCGACTAACCCGGATTATTCACCGCAGAGAACGCAGAGGGCGCAGAGGCGATTACATAGTAAAGATTGACATCAGGAACTACCCCTTCTGATCGCGAACAGTGTGTTCCTACGCGGGAGCGATCCAGAAGAGAGAATCTGATCTAAATTTCTATGCATAATCGTCTTACCTCTGTGACCTCTGCGGCCTCTGCGGTTGCTCTGCACGATCCGGGCCAAGGGCTTCTCGCGGAAAACCCCGCTGCTACACGGCGCGCGAACCCGTCCTTCTTCTGTTCAATCCGCGCTTCGCACTCTACGTCACCGCCTCCTGGACCTCCGGGCGGATCTCGGCCAGCAGGCGGAGGACGACCTCGTCGGAGGTAATCCCTGCCGCCTCGGCGTTGAAGGTCGTGATCACGCGATGCCGCAGGACCGGCAGGGCCATCTCGCGGACGTCCTCCGTCGTCGCGTGGTACCGCCCGTGGAGAATCGCCCGGGCCTTGGCGGCCAGCGACAAATAGATCCCCGCCCGCGGCCCGGCGCCCCAGTTGACCAGCTCGTTGACGAAGTCCGGCGCCTCGTTCGAGGCCGGACGCGATGCCCGCGCCAGGTCCCGTGCGTACTGGAAAACGTGATCCGCCATCGGCACGCGCCGGACGATCTGCTGCAGCCGCAGAATGTCCTCGCCCGTCAGCGCGGGGGCCAGCTCGGCCTGGTACGTACCGGTGACCTTCTTCATGATCTCCAGCTCTTCGTCGGCCGACGGGTAGTCCACGTGAATGTTGAACATGAACCGGTCGAGCTGGGCCTCGGGCAGCGGGTACGTGCCCTCCTGCTCGATGGGGTTCTGCGTCGCCAGCACGAAGAACGGCTCGGGCAGGTCGTAGGTCTCCTCGCCGACGGTGACCCGGTGCTCCTGCATCGCCTCCAGCAGGGCGGCCTGCGTCTTGGGGGGCGTGCGGTTGATCTCGTCGGCGAGGATCATGTTGGCGAAGATCGGCCCGTGCACGAAGCGGAAGACCCGCTTGCCCGTCGTGCGGTCCTCCTCCAGCACCTCCGTGCCGGTGATGTCCGAGGGCATCAGGTCCGGGGTGAACTGGATCCGCTTGAAGCTCAGGTGCAGCACGTCGGAGATCGTGCGGATCAGCAGCGTCTTGGCCAGGCCCGGCACGCCGACCAGCAGGGCGTGGCCCTGACAGAACATCGCCACCAGCACCTGCTCGATCACCCCCGCCTGCCCGACGATCACGCGGGCGAGCTGCTCGGTCATCGCCTGGTAGGCGTCGTTGAGGGCCTCCACGGCCGCGATGTCGTCCGCGGACGCGTTGATCCGGCCCTTCGGCTCGGCGTCGGCGGGGGCGGTCTGGTTCTCGGGTGCTTCTGCCATCGAACAGTCTCCAACGCTTGAAGTAGGCAATCTGTCGGGCGGCGCCGCGGGCACACATGACGCAACCGCCGCACGAGCCGCCAGCGGGACAGCTACACTACCTACAACCCCCGCTTGGGTATAGCGGCCGGGCAATTCCCGATTTTTCGCCCTTACGCGGCACTCCCAGATCCCGCGCCCATCCGGGGTTAGGCCGGTTTTGCCTCGTCCGGACCCCATGCGGTATAGTACCGGACACGGCGCGAACGGCAGACGGCCGGCGCCAAGCAACTTGGGAGAACCGCAACATGGCACAGTACAGGACGACCCGTCGGACGTTTCTCCAATCCGCCGCCGCCGGTACCGCCCTAGCCGCCGCCGGGCCGCGAATCCTCGGCGCGGCCCGGAAGAAACCCAATATCCTGCTGCTGCTCTCCGACGAGCACAACGCCGGTGTGCTTGGCGCCGCCGGAAACGAGATCATCCGCACCCCCCACCTCGACGCCCTTGCCGCCGGCGGGGTGACGTTCGACGCGGCCTACTGCAACTCGCCCCTCTGCGTGCCCAGCCGAATGGCCCTCACCGCCGGAAAGTACGTCTCCCGCACCGGCGCGTGGAGCAACAACTGCTGGCTGCCCTCGGACGACTACCCCTCCATCGCCCGCATCCTGAACGCCGCCGGCTACGACTCGCTGCTCTGCGGGAAGATGCACTACGACGCCACGCGCCGATACGGCTTCCAAGACGTCGGCGGCAACATGAACCGCAGCCGCAAGACCGGGCGCGGCGGCCGCCGAAAGGCCGGCGACCTCGAGCCCAAGGCGGGCCACTCCGGGCGCTTCAAGGAATTCCACGTCGGCGAGTCCCGCATCTTGACCCACGACCGCGCCGTCACCGCGGGAACCGTCGAGTTCCTCCGGCAGAGAAAACCATCCGACAAGCCCTTCTTCCTGGCCGCCGGGTACCTCGCGCCGCACTTCCCCCTGATCGTGCCGGCGAAATACTGGCAGCCCTACCGGGGCAAGGTGCCCATGCCGACAATCCCCCAGGGACACCTCGCCGGCCAACCCCGCAACTACCAGCACTTGCGGATCGGATTCAACGTCGAGGACGCCCCCGACGAGATCGTCCGCCGCGGCCGGGAGTTGTACTACGGCCTGACCCAGTGGCTTGACGAAGAGATCGGGAAGGTCCTCAAGGCCCTCGCCGGCAGCGACGTGGCCGACAACACCGTCGTGATCTACGCCTCCGACCATGGCGAGAACATGGGCGAGCACGGGCTGTGGTGGAAGAACTGCATGTACGAGCACGCCACCCGCGTGCCGCTGATCGTCCACTGGCCCCGGCGATGGAAAGGCACCCAGCGCCGCGGCGGGGCCTGCGGAATGGTGGACGTCACCCGGACGATCGCCGACCTCGGCGGCGCCACCGTGCCCGACGACTGGAACGGCGCGTCGATGCTCGGCTGGCTGGACGATGCCTCGGCGAAGTGGCGGGACACGGCCGTCAGCGAGTACTACGCGCACAACATCGCCTCCGGCTACGCGATGATCCGGCAGGGGAAGCACAAGTACGTCTACCACACCCCCGCCGACGCCGAGCATCCCGCCGAACGCGAGTTGTACGACCTGGCGGCCGACCCCGACGAGTTCACCAATCTCGCCGAAGCCCCCGAACACGCCGCCCGAATTGCTCGGATGCACAAGACCCTCATCGAAGAGATCGGCGAGGATCCCGACCAGACCGAGCGCCGCTGCCGCGCCGACTACGCCAAGGGCTACGACCGAAGCGGCGGAAAGCAGCACAACGCCGGCAAGAAGAGGCAGGCAGGGCGGTGACAACGTCCCGGCGGAACGCTTGCCCCCCGCCGTCCAACTGCGTAGGCTGACCGAGCAGAATGTGAGTGTCGGCGGCCGGCGCGAGCCCGTGGCGGGGCTCGGTTCGGTCCGCCCTCACAGAGGGCGGCTGGTCGATAGCCACGAGGCGCGAGCCCGTGGTTGGTGTATGCCGCACGCATTCCAAGAGCCCCCGAAGGGGGCGACTGAAAGCGTAGGGCGCGCACAGCACGGTCGGTCGTTCCGGCGCCTCAATCGCCCCCGTTCGGACGCTCATGTTGGATTGCGCGTACGTTCTGCACGTGCACGTGTTGCCCCCTTCCCCATGCCGGGCAACCAGACGCCGCGTTGCACGTCGCGTCGTTCCCCGTGCAGATCGCGCGCTGGAAACGGAGCACACCGGAGCGCAATCTGCACCGTTATACATGCAGTGACCCCAAGAACCCTTGGTTAGGGAGGCGACATGACCGCGTATCTGCCGCTTCGACTCGCCGCGATGCTCTGTGCGCTCTCCACGGCCGCCCCCGCCGACAATCTGCTGTCCGATCCGTCCTTTGAGAAGACCAAGGCGCGGGACCGGTGGGGGCTGGTGTTCGCCGACTGGGGCGGGTGGGTGTACACGCAGCCGGCGGCGTTCGAGGTCGGGCAGGTCGCACGGACGGGGACCCACTCCTGCGAGATGGTCGGGGGGCAGGGCGGCAAGATCCGCCTCCAGTCCAAGGAGCTCAAACTCCCGCCGGGTCGGTACCGGCTGCGAGCGTACCTCCGCGGGCTGGACATCGCCCAGGGCAACTGGAACCGGCCCGTCGACCTCAGCGCGAACGTCGACGGCAAGTGGCACGCGTTCCGGCGGGGCGGGACGTTCGGGTGGACGCCGGTGACGTACGTCTTCGACGTGCCCGCCGCGGGCGCCAAGCCGTTCCGCGCGTTCTTCGGGCTGCACGGCATCGGGCGGCTGTGGGTGGACGACGCCTCGCTGGAGAAGGTCCCCCCCGCCACGGCCCTGACGCCGACGCCCGTCTGGGGCGAACAGGAGCGCCCCCTCCGCCTGCCGGGCAAGATCGCCGCCCCCGTCCGCTGCCGCGTGTGCGGCTACCGCAACGACGCGTCCTGGGAAAAATGCTGGGCGTGCGGGCACGAGATCGTCGCGGCCGGAAAACGCGCGTTCTCCTCCCCGCCCGTCGTGGTCTTCGCGGACTTCGAGGACGGCAAGCGCTCGCCGTTCGGGGAGGGCACGGCCGTGGCCGAGCACGCCTCGGCGGGCCAGTACGCGCTGCGGGTGGACCGCAGCTACACGGACCTTTCCCGCCCGGCGAATAAGCCGCTGGACTTCTCCGAGCACGACTACTTTCACTTCGACGTGTACAACCCCCACGCCGACGCCCGGAAGGTGTACGTCGAGGTTCGCGACGCCGAGACGCGCGGCTACTGGACGCGGGTGAACCTCTGGACGGTCGCGCCGCCGGGGCGCAGCACCGTCAGCTTCCCCACGCAGTTGTTCGTGGGCGAGAAGTCCCGCCCCGGCCGGGGCCTGCTGCGGGACCGCATCACGCGGTTCGTCGTCAGCGTCGGCGAGCGCGGGCCGATGTTCTTCGACCGCTTTCGCCTCGAGCGGCTGGACCTCGACGAGGTGACCTTCCCCGAGCTGATCGCCCTGGACTTCGGCCCGGCCGGCTCGCCGGTGATGGAGGGCTTCGAGCCCGTCGGCCCCGGGCTGCTCTACGCCCCGGGCCGGGGGCGCGGGTGGCGGTCGGCGCGGATCTGGCGCAGCTTCGACGCCCGCCAGCCGGAGGCCCTCACGCAGGACTTCCTCTGCCCCGAGAGCGGCGCGTTCCGGATGGACGTGCCCAACGGGCGCTACCGCGTGCTGATGAACATCGAGAGCCCCGGCGCGTTCTGGGGCGAGCAGCAGAACTACCGCAAGCGGTCCGTCCGCGCCGAGGGCAAGGTCGTCCACGGCGCCGGCATGGACGTCCAGGCGTTCCAGCGGCGGTACTTCCGCAACGCCGCCGCCGAGGACCGCCCCGGCGTGGACCCCTTCGACCGCTACCTGCTGCCGATGGGCGACTGGCTCGGCTTCGAGGCCGAGGTCGCCGACGGCGCGCTGGACATCGAGATGCTCGGGGCCAACTGGGCGATCTGCCTGTCGACGATGATCGTCTATCCGCAAGCCCAGGCCGAGCAGGGCAAGCGGTTCGTCGAATGGGTCGCCCGGCGGAGGCGGTTCCAGTTCAACAACAACTTCAAGCAGGTCGTCCCCCCGCGCATCGGCGCCGAGCCGCCGAAGACGGGCTTCCGCCTCTTCCAGCGCCACTTCATGGCCCCCCCCGCCGCCCACGACGGGCCGCGCGACGGCGAGGCCCTCAACCCGAAGGCGGGCCTCTTCCTGACGGCCGCCCGGGGGGAGAACACGCAGGTCGCCTTCAGCCTCCAGCCGGCAGGGGACCTCGGCGCGATCGACCTGGAGGTCCCGCCGCTCGTCGGGCCCGGCGGGGCGAAGCTGCCCGCCGACGCGCTGACGCCCGGCTGGCTGGACTACCGCATCACGCGGATCACGATGGACGGCAGCGTCTACTCCGTCCAGCCACGGTATTGGCGCCCGGCCCCGGCCCCGGCGGCGGCGGGCGTCACGCGGACGTTCTGGGTTCGCGTGAAGGTCCCCGCGGGCACGAAGCCCGGGCGCTACCGCGGGCCGCTCCACGTCCGCCCGCGGCGAGGCGAGGCGCGGTCGGTCCCGCTGACGATCGACGTCCTGCCGTTCGCGCTGGACGAGATCGACGACCTGGAGGTCGGCCCGTGGGGCAATACCATCCGCCTGCCCTGGCTGGGTGACGACCCGGCCACGAAGGCCTGGAACGAGCGGATGCTCGCCCGGAGCCTCCGCGCCCTGCGCGAGGCGGGGTGTACGAGCTTCTCGGGCCGGCCCTCCCTTCGCGTGGAGGCCCGGGACGGGCGGATCGCGCTGGACACGGCCGACGCCGACCGCGAGATGGCCCTCGCGCGGTCGCTGGGCTTCCGCCACACGATCAGCAGCTACGGCTCGCGCAGCCACCTGGGCTACCGGCTGTACGGCGACGCGAGCGGCCCGGATATCGCCGCCGCCCGCCGCGCGGGCTTTGCCGACATGCCCTCGTTCCTGAAGGCGCTCTACGGCGCGATCGACCGCCACGCCGTCGACCACAACTGGCTGCCCGTCGCCTGGTGTCTCTGCGACGAGCCCATCGGCGCCGCGGTCGACGGCGCCGTCCGGAACGCCCTCGCCCACCGGGCTGCGGGAAAGGGCCTGAAGCGAACGCTCTTCATGGGCGACACGTCCATGCAGGGCCGGGACCCAAACAACCCCCACTACCCGCTCGTGAAGGCCCTGCCGATCCCCTCGCTGAACGGGCACGACGAGGCGTCGATCGGCGTGATCCGCCAGGCGGGCAACCGCTTCAGCTTCTACAACGGCTCGGACCGCTGGACGTACGGGCGGTACATGAAGGCCCTGGTCGTCCACCACGGGATGTGCCTGCGGCTGGTGTGGCACTTCCACGTGTGCGTGGGCGACCCCTACTACGCCCTGGACTGCCGGGAGGACGACTACTGCTGGTTCAACACGAACGCCGAGCAGGCCCTCGTGCCGTCCGTCCGGTTCCTCACGGAGATCCAGCCGGGACTCAACGACTACCGCTACCTCGGCACGCTCCAGCGCCTCCTGGCCGCCCGGCCCGACCACCCCGCCGCCAAGAACGCCAGGGCCGTTCTCGACGAGATGCTGGCCCTGACCGCCGGCACGGACCGCCCCCGCGGCGCCGACCGCCGCACGGCCGAACGCCTCGCCGAATACGAGGCCGACCGCGCCAAGGTCATCTCGGCCGTCCGCAAGCTCCTGGAGTGAGCCGGGGAAAAGAGCCCACGCAAGCCACGAACGCGCGGCGGACACCGGCGTGTTCCCCCTCCCTGTGCAGGCAATTCGCGGAATTCGTGGACACCGTCTTCCGCGAGTGCTAGGCTGAGCGGCAACTCATGAAGGCCCACGGAAGGAGAACGTCATGAGGAATGCCGCGATCGTGGCGCTGGCCTGCCTGTCGGCCGGGCTGGCGGGCTGCCCGCAGAAGACCCCCCAGCCGATGTCGCCCGTGGAGGACTTCGACCGGCCCCTGCCGCCGGGCGAGCTGGCCCTGCGGAAGATCACCGACCCGGCCGACCTGCCCGACATCACCCTCGCCTGCCAGTTCACCTACGACCTGCGCACGTCGCTGGCCCACAGCCTCAACTACCTGTCCAAGCCGTCCAGCCGGCAGTTCTTCCCGTACGGCGACATCAGCCACCACCACGCCGTCGAGAGCCTCAAGGCCTTCGACGCGCTGCTCGCCGCCGGCATGCCGCCCGAGGCGATGCGCGAGGAGATCCTCCGACGGTTCGACGTCTACACCTCCGTCGGCTGGGACGGAAGCGGCACGGTCCTGTTCACCAGCTACTACACGCCGATCTTCGAGGCCTCCCTCCAGCCCGACGGGCGCTACCGCTACCCGCTCTACCGGCCCCCGGCCGGGCTGATGAAGGACCCGCTGGGCAACGTGCTGGGCGTCCGGGCCGCGGACGGCACGCTGCGGAAACTCCCGCCGCGCGGCGAGCTGGAGGCCTCGGGGCAGCTGGGCGGGCTGGAGCTCGTCTGGCTGACCGACCCGTTCGAGGCCTACATCGCCCACGTGCAGGGCTCGGCCAAGCTCCGCCTGCCGGACGGGCAGCTCATCACCGTCGGCTACGCCGCGCACAACGGGCACGAGTACAACTCCATCGCCAAGGAGATGATCGCCGACGGGAAGCTGAGCCAGCGGGAACTGAGCCTCGCGCGGATGATCGCGTACTTCCGCGCCCACCCCGAGGAGGTCAGCTCGTACGTCAACCGCAACCCGCGGTTTGTGTTCTTCGCCCGCTCCGACGGCCCGCCGCACGGCAGCCTCAACGAGCCGGTCACGCGAATGCGGACGATCGCCACGGACAAGGACGTCTACCCCCGCGCGTGCCTGGCGATCATCGACGCGCCCCTGCCCCTGCGCCACAGCGGGGGCATCGAGGTCCTGCCCTACCAGGGCTTCGCGCTGGACCAGGACACCGGCGGGGCCATCCGCGCGCCGGGACGGTGCGACATCTACGTCGGCATCGGCGACCAGGCCGGACAGATCGCCGGCCAGACCTACAGCAAGGGCCGCCTCTACTACCTCTTCCTCAAGACCGACCTCCTGCCCCTGCCCGTCCTGAGAGAGCAGGAGATCCCCGCCACCACGCCGGAGGATTAACCCGGATTCTTCACCGCAGAGAACGCAGAGGACGCATAGGTGCTTTCATAGCAAAGACTTACATAAGGAGCTACCTCTTCTGATCGCGAACAGTGTGTTCCTGCGCGGGAGCGATCCAGAAGAGAGAATCTGATCTGAGTTTCTATGCATAATCGTCTTACCTCTGTGAGCTCTGCGGCCTCTGCGGTTGCTCTGCACGATCCGGGCTATTTGCCGGCCGTGGCGGCCAGGATGTCTTTGAGCTTGGCCCGCAGCATCCAGGTCGTCTCCGTACCGGTCATGATGAAGACTTCGTCGCCGTGGCAGAACGCCCTCGATCCTGCCGGCGAGCCGAAGGGGGCCGACATCTTGATTCCCTCTCCGACGAAGACCGGGTCGGCCTTCAGGTCGAGCTCAGAGCACACCTCGCCATAGAGCAGCAACTCCCTGCCGCCTGTCAGGATCAACTGCTGGCCGGTCAGACCCAGCCCGCCGTCGTTCGTCTTCCTGTCCACGAGCAGCCGCGGCTGCGCCCAGGATCGGCCGTCGTATGAACTGAGGTGGTAGATCGCCTCGCCGAAGCTGTCACAGACCATGCGGAACCGTTTGCGGTCGTCCACGACCACGTGGACGTTCCAGAAGTGCAGTTCCTTGCCGTTGACCTTGCGGCCCGCCACGTGGATGGGCGTCAGCTCCCTGACGTCGTCGAGCGTCCGGCCCGAGCCCGCCTTGTCGCGCCAGAAGATCCACTGCTTGCCGTCCGGCCCGGCGACCATACTCGCACTCGACGCCGGCCAGCCGCCCATTCTGCCGATCTCGATCCGCCGGACGGGCGCCCAGGCCTTCCCGTCGCGCGTGCGGGTCAGCCACAGGTGATAGCCGCCCGTACTGGTGGTCTGCGGAGACAGGCGGTTGGAGAAGAACGCCACGTAGATCGTGCCGTCCGGCGCTCGGAACGTGGCCGGCTCGATGTTGCCGAAGACGGAGCAGAAGGGCAAGGGCTGGGGCTTCGTCCAGCGGATCAGGTCCTCGCTCCGGGCCGCCATGAGCTTGCCGCCCTGCCGTCCCCAGACGGCGAGGTGCCCGGCCTCCCCGAGCCGCTGGATGCTGAAGCGCAGGGGGGCCACAACATGCCTGCCCGAGAGCTCCAGGTCCAACTGCTGCCGCCGGAACGGGCTGTCGAGGTCGAAGCTCAGGAAATACCGCCGGCCCGGCTTGACCTCGTACGGAATCTCGATCGTCTTATCCCGCCCGGGCGCCGTCATCCGGAGCGTATGACGCCCGGGGCGGACGCCGCTGTAGGCCCGCTCGTTCCGCATCTCCATCTCGCCCCACGTAATCCGGCTGTCGGCGGGGTGCAGATCCGTCTGCATCCAGGCATCGGCCTGGATCGGGGGCGGGTCCTTCGTCGTCGGGCGGAACGTCGCCCTGGCCGTGACGCTGTGGACCTTGAACTGCTTGGGCGTGCAGACCCGAACGTGCGCCAGGCCCGCGCCGGGCGGGAAGGCGAGGGTCTTCTTGACGACCTCGCGGCCGGTCTTGTTCCTGTGCGGCCAGCCGATCGAGCCGAGTTTGCTCTGCTTGTCCGGCGGATCGTGCGCCACGACAAAGCAACTGAAATGCCCGCCGTAGCGAACCTTGAACTGCTCGATGTCGCAGGCGAACTCGATCGTGGCGAACTCCTTGCCGCGCGGCGGGGCCAACGCGTAGTGGTCGTACGCGCCGGGGCGGTAGCAGCGGGCGAGGGTCTTGGCGTCGTGGAGGTCCAGCCGGGTCGCCGCGCCGTCGCCGTCGCCGACGGAAATGATCCACGGCACGTCCGGCCGCGGGGCGTCCGCCGGCAGAGAACAGAGGGCCTTGTGGATGAGATCCACGTCCACCAGTTGCCCGCCGCCGTATCTCGACTTGACCCGGGTGGCGACGGACCGCTTCCACGCGGCGACGGCGGCCGCCACGTCTCCCGCCTCGTGCCACATCAGCGGATAGGCCTTGGCGATCTCGACCCAGACATAGTCGATCTCCGTCTTGGTGGACTCCAGATAGTCGAGCGCGTCGGCCAGTGTCTTCGCGGCCGACTTGGGGTCCTTACACTCGGCCGATTGCATCCGCGCGATCCACAGCATCAGGGTGCTTCGCTGGTTGATCAGCTCCTTGCGTTCGCGCGGGCTCAGCGGGATCGGGCCGGGCGGCGCGGCCGGGCCCATCCAAACCCCCTTGCCGCGGCGGACGGGACCCGCCCTCCCGGGCGCCAGCGGCAACGGGGCTTTGACCGGCTTCTTGACCCCGTCGCCGATGTCCTCGTCGATGAACCCGACCACCTTGCGGTAGGCCCGGACGGCCTCCGCCCACTTGCCGCCGAGCTGGCAGACATGACCGCACCACAGCCAGTCCAGCATCTCGGCGTTCTCGTACGATGTGAGCTTGCGCGACACGCGAATCGCGGCGGGGTAGTCGGCCGCACGGAAGGCCTTCTGGAGCTCGGTCCGCATCGCCGCCAGCTCGGCCGGGGCGCCGTGGCAAATCGCGGTCAGCAGCGACTTGGCCCGGACCTTCACCTCCAGGTCCGGGCTCTTGACGGCCTCGCGAAGGGCGGGCACGGCCGGCCGGCCGATCTCCCGGAGCCGCCGCGAGGCCGCCTCCCGGACCTTCCAGCGATCGCTGCCGAGATCCCTGATGAGCTTGCTGATCTCGCTTTGCGGGACGGCGGGGGCCCCGCCGCTTTTCGGCCCGGGCGCCAACTGAGCCCCAGCCGGGGCGGCCAGGCAAAGAGCGATCGCGAGAACCAGAAGCTTCCGCATGTTGTTTCCCTTCGGCAAGTAGGTATTCGCCCCAGGCCGGTCCGCGCGAGGTGAACGGCGGCGGAAACCCCCCGCCCCGCGGCCCGGGGTCCCGTCCATGGGCGCGGCGTTCGGACGGTGAGCCTTCCACCATCAGACGCCCCGATGAGCGAGAGGTTCCCGCGATTCAAACCGAGGCGCAGCGCCGGCGTGGCCCGCCCGAGCCCCGCAAAGGCCTTGGCTGATCGCGGATTCCGTGGTGGGATGACAGTAGGGCCTGAGCGGCCCGGCGCGGTACGCGGCGCCGGGCGCTCCACTTCGTTGTGAAGGCGGCCGAACGTGGGCTGTAACCTCCGCAGTTCCTCTTCTTTCTCCTCTTCCCAATCCGTGCGATCCGTGTACCCTGTGGACAAGCTCTTCAGCAGCTTGGACAACCCGTGGACTGAGAGGACACCGAATGAACTGCGTCGTCATCTGCTGCGATACGTTCCGCCACGACATGGTCGGCCATCCCGTCGTGCGGACGCCGAACATCGACCGCCTCGTCGCCGAAGGCATCACCTTTACCCACGCCTACGCCGAGGGCCTGCCGACCATCCAGGCGCGGCGGACGTGCTTCACCGGCAAGCGGAGCTTCCCGTGGCGGTTCGAGATGGGCTCGCGGGGGCTGAACCCGCCGATCCCCGGGTGGCACCGCATCCCCGACGAGCAGATGACGCTCTCGGAGCTGCTGTACGAGAACGCCGTCATCACCGGCCTCGTCGCCGACACGTACCACATGTTCAAGCCCACGCAGAACTTCACCCGCGGCTTCTGCTCGTGGGCGTTCCTTCGCGGGCAGGAGGGCGACCCCGTCCGCAGCGGGCCGCTCAGCGCGGTCGACGTCTCGCCCTACCACCCCGAGGGTCTCAACGACCTGACCCGCTGGCCCACGCTGACCCAGTACCTGCTGAACATGCTCGACCGCCACGGCGAGGAGGACTACCTCACCCCCCGCGTCTTCCGCCAAGCGTGCCGGTGGCTGGACGAGAACCGCGACAACGACCCGTGGTTCCTCTGGGTCGATTCCTTCGCGCCGCACGAGCGGTGGGACCCGCCGACCGAGTTCGCCGACGCCTACTACACCACCGACGCCAGCCGGGATTACATCCAGCCGCAACTGCTCAACGGCACGGACCCGACCGAGGCGGAGATCAAACGCACCCGGGCGCTCTACTACGGCTACGTGACGTTCGTGGACAAGTGGGTGGGCACGCTCCTGGACAAGCTGGAGCAGATGGGCCGGTTCGAGGATACCGCCGTGATCTTCACCAGCGACCACGGCACGGAACTGTGGGACAAGGGCCGCTTCGGCAAGGGCGGCGACCGGCTGTACCGGTACAATACGGGCATCCCGCTGGTGGTTCGCCTGCCCGGCGGCCGACGCGGCGGGACCGCGTGCGAAGACCTCGTCCAGCACCAAGACCTGTTCCCGACGATCTGCCGGCTGATGGGCGTGGACGCCCCGGCCGAGCTGCACCTCGACGGGCGGGACATCCTCCACGCCGACGACGAGGCGCCGCGGAAGGTCATCACGGCCTGGCACGGGAACGTCGGCGTCCGCAGTACGGCGTGGAACCTGGTGATCGACTCGACCGGCAGCGGCGAGCGCCGCGAGTTGTACGACCTGGCCGCCGATCCCGACGAGACCCATAACGTCTTCGCCGCTCACCCGGACATCGTCGCCGAGCACACGGCCTTTCTGGAGGCCACCTGCGGGCCGCTGCCGTACGAGATCCGACACGTGGGCGACAAGCGCCAGAGCCCCCCGTTGGGCTTCGTCCAGCGCCTCGCCGGCGCCCCCGCCGCGGCCGAAACGTCCCGCAAGGCCAACAGCGAGTACTGATCCCCCTGGGGTCAAACCTACACTTTTTACTTTTTGGCTCCGGGCCGGCGAGCTCCGCAGGACCGGAAGCGCCCGAGCCCGGCGGAGACGAGAGAACGAGAGGCGCGGGTCCGGCCCCACCGGCCAGGCCGGATGGGGTTGCGGGCAAGAGGGAATAAGCGTAGGTTGGACCCCGGTACCGGGATAAGGAGCTGACCATGTCCGTCGAGATCACCTGGTTGGGGCACGCGAGCTTCCGGATCGCCGGCGACGAGTCGGTGGTCTACATCGACCCGTGGAAGATCGAGGGCGCCCCGAAAGACGCCGACGTCGTGGTCGTCTCGCACGGTCACTACGACCACCTCTCGGCCGAGGACGTCGAGAAGGTCTCGAAGGCGGACACGGCCATCGTGGCCCCGGCCGATGCGATCGCCAAGCTTGCCGCGGTCAACGCCGTCACGCCGGGGGACATGATGACCATCAAGGACGTCACCGTCGAGGCCGTCGCGGCGTACAACATCGGCAAGGCGTTCCATCCGCGGAGCAACAACTGGATCGGCGTGGTGATCACGATCGGCGGCAAGCGGATTTACTACGCCGGGGACACGGACCTGATCCCGGAGATGAACGACCTGACCGGCGTGGACCTCGCCCTCCTGCCCGTCGGCGGGACTTACACGCTCGACGCCCGCCAGGCCGCCCGCGCCTGCGAGACCATCGGCTGCGCCGCCGCCCTGCCGTACCACTGGGGCGACATCGTCGGCTCGGTCGAGGACGCCCGGACGTTCGTGGCGTCCGTCTCCTGCGACGGCAGGCTCCTCCAGCCGGGCGAGACGCTCACGCTGTAGGGTCCCGGGGGAAAGCCGCAAGCGACCCGGGCAGGACCAACGGCCTGCAGCGAACAGCCGACAACCAACACCCAACGACAGGCACCAAGCCCTCGGCCGCCAGCCCCGGCTGTTGGTTGATGACGCGGTTCTTTGCCGGTGCCCCCGCACAACATAAGGGCATACCACACACCCAAAGGCGCGTATCCCCGGAGCGTCTCTCTCGCCCCGCCATGTTGCGGTACGTCAAGGCTCCCGTCTCGGACAAGACGGTCGTCCTGAATGCCGATCACGAGCAACCTGCGGAGCCGCCTGGGGGCGGATTCCGTTCGCCCCGCCGGAATCCATAGATATAACTTTATTCTAATCAGGAGCTTACGACGACACCTGTTTCCTTCCGCCGCTCCGCGGCTTCGCAGAATCGGTCAGTCTGAGTACTTTGCAGCGTATACCCCCGTCCTCTCCGGCGCGGGCGGCGACACACGACTGCCCTGCCCACACACCTCATTTCCTCCATTCGCCCAATCCGGGAATACTCCCCTGTTGGCTTTGTTCTGCCCGATCCGTGGTGTCTGCCTATGCCTTATGACGGCCTGACGGGGTAGCGGAGCCACTCTTCGAGCGTCCAAACGTGGTCCGACAGGCGAGCTACCATCGCGGGTGTTCGCTCCCGGTAGTGGCCCGCGGGAA
>Ga0272441_10006418_pt1 | contig 19731 bp, 20 predicted proteins | sample SSMProp6N_FD_193582 | JGI IMG/M metagenome (GOLD analysis project Ga0272441, IMG submission 193582) | Marine sediment archaeal communities from Little Sippewissett salt marsh, Falmouth, MA, United States - SSM-Prop-6N | ecosystem: Environmental > Aquatic > Marine > Wetlands > Sediment ... | reverse complement strand
GATTTGATTTAATGCGCAGAACGAATCAAATCGCCCCGCGACTTGTTCGAGCTATGCTCGAGGAGCAGGGATTACCTCCTCCTTGTGCAAGCTATGATTTGTCCTAAAGAAATACCGCCATCATTTGTAGGCACGCGCTGATGCCAATAAGGAGAGAATCCCTCCTCTTTCAACCGCCTGATTGCTCTTTCAATCAGATATTTATTTTGAAAGCATCCGCCGCTTAAAGCAATTTTATCTATTTTTTCTTGTTTTGCAACAGCGATGATTATTTCGACTAAAGTATTATGAAATTTTGCAGAAATAATATTTTGGGCAATTCCTTTTTTGATATCTTCCAGTATCTGCAAAATAAACGTCGGCTCGACGTCATGATATATTTTAAAATCATACGTCTCATTTGTGATTGCATCGCTGATAGAAAACTCCAGTTCCATTGCAGCTTGTCCTTCAAAACGGGAAATTTGACAAATAGCCAAAAGGGATGAAACCGCATCAAAAATGCGCCCCACACTTGATGTTGCGGGGCTGTGAAGTCCCTTCTGAAGCATGGCTTTTAAATTATTCAATTCCTCTTGAGAAAATGCCTTGACGGACGCCAAATGATCCATGTCAAAAACCGCTTCTCCATAGATGGAAAATAATAATCCCAAAGCAGACCGGCGCGGTTCCTTAACAGCTATTTCCCCACCGGGAAGAGCAAATGTTTTAAAATGAACAATGCGGTCAAATGAACTTTCTTTAATGCTCAAGAATTCTCCGCCCCAAATGGTTTTATCTAATCCGTAGCCGGTCCCATCCCACGAAACGCCTAAAACCGGAGGCTTAATTTCATTTTCGGCCATGCAAGATAAAATATGTGCGTAATGATGTTGCACGACCATGATTTCTGTATTCAACATTTTCGCATGTTTGGTTGAAAAATAATCCGGGTGCAAATCGCAAGCGATTTTTTCAGGCGCAATCGCAAATAGTTTTTGCATATCCTTAATGGTATTTTTAAAGGCATCGTTGGCTTTTTCCGTTTCTAAATTTCCGATATGTTGGCTCACAAAACAATAATGGCCCGATGAGAGTGCAATTGTATTTTTCAAATGAGGGCCAACCGAGAGAATGGGGATAGATGTATCCAAAGAAATTGGAAGCGGCGCATATCCTCTTGCGCGTCTTATCATGAACTCACGCCCTGCAATGATACGGACTATCGAATCATCCACATGTCTTTTGATGAGCCGATTATGCACAAGAAAAAAGTCAGCGATATTTCCCAGGGCGCTTAAAGCTTCTTTTTCGTCAATACAAATGGGTTCCTCGGATAAATTTCCGCTTGTGGCCACAACAGGAACGCCTATTTCTTTCATCAACAAATGATGCAGTGGGGTATAGGCAAGCATAATGCCTAGATAGGGATTATTGCCGGCAACATTATGAGAAATGGCAGCATCTCTTTTTTTCTTTAACAAGACAATGGGAGCTTCATTGGACAACAAAAGGCGTTCTTCAAGATCAGATACCTCGCAATCCCTCTTGATATCTTTGAGGGAAGGATACATCAAGGCAAAAGGTTTTTCTTCTCGGTGTTTGCGCTTTCTCAGCAGGGAAACAGCTTCAGCATTCTGTGCATCCACTATCAATTGAAATCCCCCCAAGCCCTTTACAGCGACGATATGTCCGTCTTTAACAGCCGAGGCGGCTTGCAGTAAAGCACTATTTTTTTCAGCCAAAACCTTACCTGTTTTTCCCCAGAAAGAAAGCTTCGGTCCGCACTTGGGGCATGCATTGGGCTGTGCATGAAAACGTCGGTTGGTCGGATTTTCGTATTCTTTTTTACAATCTTCACACATTTCGAAAATTTTCATCGTTGTATGGTCGCGGTCATAAGGAATATCCTCGATGATGCTGTAGCGCGGTCCGCAATGGGTACAATTGGTAAACGGATACTGAAATCGCCTGTTGTCAGGGTCATGAATCTCTTCTAGGCATTGGGGACAAGTAGCAATATCCGGCAAAACAAGCGTCTCTTTTTTCCCCCCTTTACTATCCCTGATCTCAAAGGTGGCATAACCAACTTTATCTAGAAAAACAGGCTCAAGGCTGGTGATAAAAGAATGGGGAGGGCTTTGTCGGTGGATATCCAACAAAAACGCATCCAATTTTTCTTTCGGTCCTTCAACCTCAAGAAGGACTCCGAAAGATGTGTTTGTTACCCATCCTCGGAAATTATTTTGAGAAGCAAGCTGATAAATAAAAGGCCGAAAACCAACGCCCTGTACCGCGCCTTTGATAATAACACGTAATCTTTTTATATCCTCTAATATCAACATCTTTTTCTATAAATGGATTATCGAGCTTTAGGATTTGATGGAATATTCGTTAAGACTTCATCAAAATTTTGTTTCTGGATGGTACTTAGAATGAATTTAATGGCTAATTCAAGGTTAATTGTCGCATCGGAGGAAAGCTCCTGACCAAATTCATTAAATTCGTAGCCGCGTATGCCAAGCACATAGCCTTTTGTCTTGGCATCAAACATCTCATGAGCCATCCCAAGGACACTTTCAGGTTCAATGCTGTGCGTTGAGAAACTCATATCCTCAGTTTGTGGCTGGATTTTATAAAAGGAAAAAGGCTCAGGGCCATTGACAGATGCATCGACAAATATAACCACATCATGTTTGGAAACAGCATCGGCATCTTCTACCGTCAACTGATAGTTCGCATCAACAGTTAACCCTGGCAAATTAGCTTTCTCAAGTCGTTCAGCCAAAGCCGGTCCCAGTCCATCATCAAGTCTGCCAGGGTTTCCGAATCCAATGAGCAAAACTTTCATTCTTGCATGCCTACTTCATTTTTTTATCTATCAGATTGCCTTTATAATCGAAAAGGCTGACCTTAAGCGGCATTTTCCCAAGCGCATGTGTTGCACAGGATAGGCATGGGTCATATGCGCGAATCGCCACCTCAATACGATTCAAAAGGCCTTCTGTGATTTCTTTGCCACTTAAATATTTCTCAGCTACCTTGGTAACCGCCATATTCATAGGATCGTTGTTACTTGTAGTCGAGACAATCAGATTGGCCATGGTCACCTGATCATTCTTGTCCACTTTATAATGGTGGAACAATGTACCTCGGGGAGCTTCAATGATACCAACGGTCTCGTCTCTTCTTTTGCCCTTGACAACAAGGTCATTTTTTTGAAGATCAGGATCATTCAAAAGCTCTTTGATTTTCTCGGCACAATAAAGCGTTTCAATCATACGTGTCCAGTGATAAGCCAATGTAATATTGTTTGGCTTGCCATCGGTAAGCGCCATGAAATCTTTTCTGGCTTCCTCCGCCATAGGCGAATCAATGTAATCGCAGACATTGATGCGTGCCAATGGCCCGACACGATACCATCCGTTTTCAGGTCCAATGGATTTGATAAATGGAAATTTCATGTAAGACCAGGAACGCACTCCCTCAGCGATAAAATCATTGTATTTTTGATTATCCCCCTGGTCAAAAATTTTGTTTCCATCTTTATCAACGGCGCGTAAATATCCATCATAAATTTCCAACCCGCCGTCTTGGGTGACAAGTCCCAAATGATTGGAGTCAAAAGAGCCAAAATCCTTTACTTCCTCCAGGTTCTCAAGGGTGTAATCTTTGGCTACTTTCACAGCATCTTGGGACCACGCGATCATCTGGTCGATGTCTTTCAGTAATTCATCCCGTTCGGCGATGGAAAAATTTTTATTTACCCCGCCGGGGATAGCACCCGTTCCATGAATTTTCTTCCCTGCGGTGGCCTTGATTATTTCCTGCCCGTATTTTCTGAGCATAACACCCTGAACGGCCAGATCCGGGAATTTTCGAATAACACCGATTACGTTTCGAATGGCCGGGTCGGCATCAAATCCAAGCAACAGGTCCGGAGAAGCTAAATGAAAGAAATGCAGCGCATGGGATTGAAGCGTTTGGCCAAAATGCATCAACCTGCGGATTTTTTCTGCTGTGGGTGTTAATTTTTCGCCTCCGACGATGCGATCCATGGCTTTGGCAGCCGCCAAGTGATGGCTGACAGGACATATGCCACAAAGCCGTTGTACCAAAACAGGCACTTCCCAATAGGGACGACCAATGATGAATCGTTCAAAACCGCGAAACTCAATAATATGCAGCCGTGCCTGTTTAACCTTGTTTTCTTCATCCAATAAAATAGATACCTTGCCGTGACCCTCAACGCGGGTTACAGGCTCAATGATGACTCTCTTTAATTTTGTCTCACTCACGTTTCTTCTCCGTTTAGTCGTATTTAATTAATTCGTAGGGTAAATCCAAAGGCTTATTGTTCAGAAGAGCCACTAAGGCTTGCCATAAAGTATCTGCCGATGGCGGGCAGCCCGGCAGATAATAATCTATTTTAACGACATGATGGCAAGGATAAACCTTATCCAGGATCAAAGGAATTTCAGGATCATTGGGCGTAATCCCTTCTGGATTATAAACTGTCACTCCGTCGTGATAAGCTTCTTGGAAACACTCCTTGAGGGGAATATTGTTTCGCATGGCGGGGATACCGCCGTTGATGGCGCAATCCCCTACGGAAACAAGGATGTCACAATTTTTTCTAAAAGACTGCAAGGTATGGACGTTCTCTTCATTGCAACATCCGCCTTCAATCAAGCCAATCAGGCATCTTCCTGTAAATTTCTTCAGGTCATCGATAGGTGATTTATCAAAATCCACGAGATCAATAAGTTTGAGAATCCGGTCATCTATGTCTAAAAATGACATATGGCATCCGAAACATCCCGCAAGTGAAGTTGTTGCAATTTTTGGTTTTTCCATGATATTGTCCCTGATTATGATTGTTTGTTTTTTTCAATATCCGAACCGATGGGTTCCTTGTCATAAAGCCTTTGGCCGATAGGAACGGAAAATCCGATACGCTTCTTGATAATCGCACCAACCGGGCAGATATCGGCAGCCTTATCAGTGACTTTCATCTTGGTCTCCCCTAGGTTCGCCTCTGCATTAACGGCAATGCGTTTTTTATTGCTTCTTTCAACGAAATCAAATATACCTTTTCCGTCAATATCTTTTGAAACTTGCACACATCGACCGCAAAGAATACATCGATTTCGGTCGATCATGACATCGGGATGCGAGGCATCCACATCTCTTTCTGGAAAAAGAAACGGATATTGAGGAGCGCAAATGCCCAGACGATATGCGACTCCCTGAAGTTCGCAGTTGCCACTTCTTTCACAGAACATACAAAAATGATTGCCTTCCACAAAAAGCATATCGATCAGGCTAGTGCGTAACTTTTTAAGTTCTTCGGTATCATTCTCAACGACAATTCCCGGCGTAATGGGTTGCGTACAGGCTGTTTGCGGTTTTCCATTTATTTTAACCGTACAAACACGGCAGCTCCCATGCGGGGTAACGCCTTTGAGGTAACAAAGTCTTGGAATATAGATACCGGCCTCATCAGCGGCTTCCATAATAGTTTGGTCTGGTTTTCCCTTGACTTCAACTCCGTCGATCGTAAAAACTATGCTATTTTCCATAAGCAGTCCTTCAAATTAAAAATTAACTTTTAAAAATTTTTGATTTTCTACCCGCAATCCCTTCAGAAGCGGCAAGGGCCTTGTTGATATCAAACGAAGGGACCATTCCCTCATCATCTTTAAGGAGAAGATCTTCATAGAGACCTCTGAAATTTTTGATAGTGGACAAAATGGGATTCGGCGATGTTTGGCCCAAACCGCAGCGACTTGTTAACCTGATGTTTTTGCCCAATTCTTCAAGGTAGGCGATATCATCAACAACACCTTTACCGGCCAAGATCTCTTCCAGTTTCTTTTTAAGAAGAATATTGCCAGCGCGGCAAGGCGTACAATATCCGCAACTTTCTTCAATAAAGAAATCCATGTATTGACCAATGATTTCTAATAGATTGCGCGATGTATCAAAAATCACAATCGCACCACCCGTTGCAAGCTCATCGTAGCAGATTTTTTTGCCGAAGTCGTTTGGCCCAATGATTTGCCCGGATGGGCCGGCGACAAGCACGGCCTGCGTATCGCTTGCGCCGGTCTCTTTCAAAAGATCGTTTATCGTTGTTCCAAATTCAAATTCATAAACACCTGGTTTTTCGCAATCTCCGGAAATGCTCAGGAGCTTGGTTCCCGTGCTTCCCCTTGTCCCTAACCCGGCAAATTGAGCGGCTCCCATTACTAAAATACGGGCAACACTGCAGAATGTTTCTACATTGTTTACAGTTGTCGGCTTTCCCATATAACCTTTTTGCGCTGGAAACGGAGGACGGTTTTTAGGATCTCCTCTTAAGCCTTCGGAGGAACTAATCAAAGCTGTTTCCTCGCCGCAGATATAGGCCCCCGCGCCCGATTGGATACGGATATCAAAATCAAAACCCTTTTTACCGAGGATATTCTTGCCTAATAATCTGTTTTTTCTTCTTTCATTTAAAACATTTTCTAAGAATTTTCTTAGATAAGCATACTCGCCTCGCAAATACATAATGCCTGTGTCGGCTCCGATCGCATAGCCGCCTATGGTCATGCCTTCGAAAACCAGATGGCTGTATTCGGTCAATAGAACCCTATCCTTGAATGTTCCGGGCTCGCCTTCATCAGCGTTACACATAACCACTTTTTTATCGCCTTTGGCCGAAGCGGTAAACTCCCATTTCATGCCCGTTGGAAAACCCGCCCCCCCGCGTCCACGAAGTTTGGAGATTTTGATTTCCTCAATAATCTCTTTTGGCTCCCAGGAGAGTGCTTTTTTAAGCCCGCTTTCCGCCTCATGCTCGGCTAAGATAACGGGGCCTTTTTTATAAATATTATTTTTGACAGCGGATTTGATCAAGTCATGGGCATTATTGCCGTCCCCCCATTCCTGAGCAATGGCCGCAGGATCCGGATTGCTCTTAAGCTGGGATACGATTTCTTTTGCTTTTTGCGGTGTGAGGCTAGGAAACATCACGTCGTTGATAAGGGCGGCGGGTGCCTGATCACACATGCCGATACATGGCGTGTGCTCTAATGTAATCTTTGCATCGTCGGTTGTTTCATTAAAACCAATTCCCAATTCGTCCATAAAGGCAGAAGCAACGGCGTCATATCCCTTCATTTTGTCAACCACATCATTGCACAGGCGAATAACCACATTTCCCTTTTGGTCCTTAGAAAGAAATGAATAGAACGAAACAACCCCTTCGATTTCAACGCGATTGGTTTTAAAATGTTTGGCGATCAAATCGATGGCTTTATTTGTGATGCTACCGAATTCTTTTTGAACGGCAATGACAACGTCCATAACCCGCATACGGTCGTTTTTGCATTCTTTGCAGGTTTTTTTTATAAAATCTTTGATGGATTGACTCATGCGTTTACCCTTTATTGATATAAGCTATTTATGGAAATTACTTAATCGTGAAATTTGTAACAATTAAAAATATTATACAGATCAAATTTAAAAATGCAAGAAGAAAATCGGCACAATGAGAAGTAAAATTCTAGAGGTTTGCCCCGTATCCTTCGCCAGAAATAAAACTTCCTAATTGTTTTATGGTTTCTTTCTGGTCGGAAATGATCGAATTGACGACATCTCCAATGGAAATGAGACCAACAACCTGATCCCCTTCTATAACAGGTATATGACGGAAACGCTTGCTCGTCATAAGCTGCATGCATGTTTCAATCGCATCTTCAGGTGAGATAAAAGTAACATTTTTTGACATCAATTCTTTAACAGGGATACTTAATGTAAAATTTTCATGAAGGGTCGCCTGACGCGCATAATCGCGTTCAGAAAATATACCAACGACTTTGCCATTTTCAGCGACAAGCAATGCCCCGATATTTTTCGCGGCCATGAGTTTCAAAGCATCCAATGTGGTGGTTTGCGGGATAACTGACCAAACATCATTTCCCTTCTCCTTCAACAACTGCCTCACAGTACTCATAAGCGCCTCCTTAGATATACATTTATAACTTAATTTCTGAATATATATTGATATTATTATACTCTCCTAAGATTATGTTGTCTATTATATAGAATGTCCCTTGAGAGTTAAGCCAGGCTTGAGAAAAGCGACAGGAATTCGATTGTCAAATCTATATCCTTCACTTGAACATGGGAGGGAACATCGATGGATGTAGGAGAAAAGTTGACAATTCCCTTTAATCCCGATGCAACAATCATATTGGCTATTTGTTGGCTGTGTTCGGACGGGACGGCAATAATTCCTATCTCGGCATGGCACTTGCGGATGATCCTTTTAGCTTCTTCAATAGCATAGATGCAAATACCATTAATGCTTTTTCCTATCTTTTTTTTATCATTATCAAAGGCCGCGACAATTTTTACTTTCTCCTGATGAAATCCAGGGTATTTGAGAATGGCTGATCCCAAATTTCCTACCCCAAAAAGGACCGCATGCACAATGTTTTGCATGACATAATTTTCCAAAATCTTTTTTAATTCTCGTGTTTGATAACCAATACGCGGCTTGCCCACTTTCCCGAAATTGGAAATATCTTTTCGAATCTGCACATCCGTGAGGCCGGTTATCTTAGCAAGTTTTTGCGAGGAGATAAACTCCTGATTCTCTTTAATCAACTTTTCTAAAGTACGGATATAAACAAAAGCTCTGGTTATGGTTTTCTGAGGGAATTTTTTCATTTCGTGAATAATATTTGTTTTTAATAACGAATAAATCTGCATTATATATTTTATCATTTATCAATGCAAGAATTATTTTTCTGTAGAAAAGGAGAGATTGGGTCAAATGATGGATGCGATAGTAATCGTTTCAAGTTTTTCAACCATATTCAATTGCAAAATGTCTAGCTTTTTTTAAAGTAGGCATTTTTTGATATGGGGACATGATTTGCCTTTGAAGGTATGATCCGTCAATTGAAAAGGACCTTGAAATATTTCCATGACATCCAAAACTTTGGTCATTTTAGGTTTTGCAACCAAAGAAAAACCGCCCTGGGACCCTTTTGTTGATTTCAGAAGCCCTTCTTTATTAAGGATTTGAAGGATTTTACGCATAAATGGTTTAGGCATAGAAAGATTCCTCGAAAGTTCGGTAACAGAGAAAACCTTCTTTTTGTTTGATGCCATGCAGCAAAGGGCAAGAATCGCGTAATCCGTATTTCTCGTAATGAGTTTCATGACAAACTACCCGACAACTTTTTCTATAAACGTAAGTTTCTCTAGATGCTCCCTTTCCTGGCCAATAAGCATATCCAGAAGCTTATGTTCTTTTTCCGAAACGGCCTTTTTCATACCTTCATAAAAAATGATGGAGTCGGACTCAAATTTTTTTGCTATGGCAATAGCTTCTTTGTCATCTTTGATTTTTTCAGCGATCTCAACACCCTTGTTGGCTTGAGTGAAAACATGCTCTTTCGCCAAAGCGTTCATATAATCAAAATATTCGCCTGTATAATTTTCGGGTTGTTCATATTGTTGGACCGTATTTAAAATTCGCTGAAAAGCATCGATATGTTTTTCCTCTTCATAAGAAAGATATTCAAAAATCTTTTTGGCATCATCATGTGTTGTTTTAGCCGTCAGGGTGTCATAAAAAGCTTTGCCGTTTTTTTCTATCTCGATTCCCATCTGAACGATTTCACTGCCCGAATAACTATTCTCCACTTTAAACCTCCTTATTGCTCGTAAATCCATAAATGTTGCGGAACTCCCTAACTTCAATAATATCACCTGGGGTTATGCAACAGGATTTTTTTGGACGAAATCGCACTCCCAATCTTTTTCAGCAGGAATGCAGTTCTTAATTTTCCTGCCCTATTTTGACTGATAGATTATTATTCTAACGGTTCGAAATCCGATTTTCCAACACCGCATTCCGGGCAAACCCAGTCATCATCGATATCTTCAAAGGCTGTTCCCGGCTGCACGCCATTATCCGGATCGCCTATTTCCGGATCATAAATGTACCCGCAAACTGTGCATTTGTACTTTTTCATATTGAACCTCCGACCTATTGCTTATGTTACGCGACTTTAAGAGGAGCGTAACTTAGAAGCAATGCGTCGCTTCGCGACGATGAAACAATTTTTATTTCATCGTCGCAGAAGCTTCATTGATTATCTGTTCTTTTAATATCATTAAACCACTTATCACCTAAAAATTCAGCAATCAACGATGGAAAAACAACCAAGGTCAGCAAAGACGATAAAGACAAGCCAAAGACGATAGACCAAGCCAAACCGGACCAGACAGGGTCAACCGCAATGACCAATGATCCTAAAATAGTTGTGACTGAGGTTAGCAAGATCGGCCGCATGCGCGTTAATCCCGCATCCATCAAAGTATCGTTTAATTTTTCAAATTTGAAAGCCACCTGCTTAACATATTCCATAAAGATAATGGCATTATTGACAACAATACCGGCAAGGGCAATGACTCCGATCATGGATGTTGCTGAAAAATAAATTCTCCCCAAGATAAATAATAAAGCAAAACCTGGAATGACTCCAATCAGGGCCAAAGGGATTGTTCCCAATATCAAGAGTGGCACAGAAAAAGACTTGAATTGCGCAACAAGAACAAGATAAATGAGAATAATGGCAACCAACATTGCAAGACCCAAGTCCCTAAAAACTTTTATGGTCAAATCCCACTCTCCTCCAATTTCGATCGTGACATTATCAGTCCCGTTGATAAGATATTCTGCCTTTAGCAAGGAAAAATTTATCAGTTTCACGTCTTTGTTTTGATAACCATGCATGATCTTTAAAAGGTCAATCGCTGCATACGTAACGCTTCGTTTCCCCATTTCCCCAGAAATATAAATAACACGCTCTCTGTTGTCATTCAAAATAACATCTTCCTCATTTTCTGTGTTTACTTTTATAAAACGGGACAACGGGACATGATTTCCTATGGCATTGGAGATGTTGATCCCCTCGAGATCTTTGATTTCATCCCTTAAATTGCGACTCAAACGCAAAACAACATACTCTTGCTCTAAATTATAATCGCTATGATAGACACCGATAATCCTGCCGCTAAAAATGGTTTGTAATTGTTGAGAAATAGATTCAACACTAACCTTTGCTCTTGCCGCCGCTTCTTTATCGATAAAGAGAACAAACTTTTTATTGTCCTCTAAGTTAGAGACATCCACATCTTTGACTTCTCTGATTTTCTTCACTTCTTTTTCCACGTATTGACTAATCGGATAAAGCCAACGAGGATTTTCACTTTTGACTTTCACATAAAACGTGGATCTAACGGGAGGCCCAGGAGGATCTTCCACGATGACAACCTTGGCATCGGGATATTTTTTAAAATTTTTATTGAGCATTTTTCTGATAATGATGGCAATGTCCTCAGAAGCCAATTTGCGTTTTTTCGGATGGATGAGATTGCATTTGAGAGTAATCTGATTAGTGCCCTTTCTCTGGGCAACGCCTTTAAACAATCCATTGAAGTCCAAAACAGGCGGGATTCCAACAAAAGATTGAATGCTTTTGATATTTTCTTCATTCCTGAGAATGTCGATGGCATCCATCGCAAGTTTATTAGATCGCTCTATGCTCGCCCCCCTGTCTAAGTCAATATAAACAAAAATCTGTTCCCTGTCGGCTTTAGGGAGCATACGAAAACGCAATAGCTTAAAAACTGGAAAAAGCAGAACAACGGCAAGAACCAGGACACAAATGATCAGAAAAGAAACTCTTTTTTTGCGCTTGATCAGTAATGATGAAAGAAATACTTTATATTTTTCTACAAGATGGGTTGATATTTGACAAATCACACTGCATTTTTTCTCTATATTGGAGTGAACGGTATCCGTGCAAAAAACATACGCCAACCAGGGGTTGATCGTATAGGCAAATATCAGCGATATTATGAGGGCGAAAGAGACAAAAAACGGAATGGGTCCCATGTAAGGCCCCATCATGCCCGTTACAAAAAGCATAGGGATAAAGGCAAGAACAGTCGTTAATGTGGATAAAAATAATCCGGCGCCGACTTCCGAGACCGACTGCGGTATAATCGACTGCTTGGATTCGTTAGGTGCATTGTTTTTATTGCGCACAATGTTTTCAATAACAACGGTTGCGCTATCGACTAACAACCCAAGGGAAAGGATTAACGCAAATAAAGTGATCCTGTTAATGGTGTATCCAAACAGATGACCTAACGCCAAAACAGTAAGCAAGGTGATAGGAATACTGAATGCGACGATAAGAGCCGCACGGTAATTGAGGAAAGCCAAGAGAACCAACAAAACGATCGTGATGGCCTGGATAAGATTTTTGATCAATCTTGAAATTTCTTCCTTGGCCACACGACCTTCATCCTTGACTATCTCATAATGAATTTTTCTTAAATAGGGCTTTGTCTTTTGAAGTTCTCTCAATTGATCATCTATCTTTTTGGAAACATCAATGATATTTCTTCCTTTTTGTTTGGAAACAGAAAGGAAGACAACGTCTTTAATATACTTGTTGGATTTCCGCATGAAATGATTAACATAATTTGACCGTTCCTCGCTTCCCTCCCTAACATCCGCAACATCCTTAATTTTTAAATTTTTTTCGAAGTTGGAAGTGATGACGATATTTTTTATTTTTTCGACTGTGGTTGCCTGTTCCTGAGTCTCAATGATGAAGTATTTATCTTCAGTTTTCAAATATCCAAAATCTTTCAAGAGCGAGGTATTTGCCAAAACATCTTCAATCTCATTAAGAGAGGTTTGGGTCTCTTGCATTTTATTCGGATCAAGGATAATCTGGATTTCACGCTTTCTGCCTCCAATTACCTCGACGATAGAAGTCCCATCAACAAGCTTTAACTCCTCTTTAAGCTGATTGGCGATTTTTCTTAACCGGATCGGATCGTACTCATCTGAATACAATGCAATCGTTTTGATAGGGAGGTCCTCTGGATCAATAGAAGCGATGTAGGGTTCTTGGGCCCCTAAAGGAGAAAGATTAAGACGGCTCGATATCTTTTGTCTTAACGTAATCATGCTTTCTTCGAGATTTTCGCCAACAAAAAATTCGACGATCACTTCCGATTTGCCGCCATGCATCGATTTGGAATAAATATTCTCGATACCAGGGATCTCATTTAAAACATCCTCCAGAGGTTTTGTCACAAGATGATAGACCTCATCGACAGTTGCATTGGGAAAGTCAACGGATACCAAGAAGGCCGGTGCGATAATATCCGGATTGTATTGTTTAGGCATAATTTTAAAGGAGATACCGCCCCACAGGATAATACCAACAAGCAATAGAAAGGAAAGATTTTTATTTGTGATAAAATATTTTGAAATTTTGCCGTACAAGTTCACAACAACTTTCTCCCAACGAGATTCGTTATGACTTATTGAAGATTCAGCACCGTGGCCTTTGATCGCGTCATCGCCTCAATGGAATAACGAATCCCCTGTGTTCCAAGGCCTGAACTTTTAACGCCGATAAACGGAAAATGATCAGGTCCTCTTTCCGTTTTGCCGTTAATTTGGACAGTTCCTACGTCCAGTTGCGACGCAACCCGAAAGGCTGCGTCGATATTCTTAGTAAATATGGAAGATTGCAAACCATATTCACTTTGATTGGCAATCGTAATCGCTTCATCAACGGTTTTGACGCGAATAATGGGCAAAACAGGACCAAAAGGTTCTTCCCATGCCAAACGCATCTGAACGCTGACCTGATCAAACAACGTCGGATGCATGAGATTTTTTTCTCTTTTATTCCCCAAAAGAAGTTTGGCACCTTTGGAAATAGCATCATCGATGAGTTCTTGCACAAAATCAGCCGCCTTATCATTGATTAAAGGAGTAATGTCTGCATCATCCTCAGGATTTCCCACTTTTAATTTTTTAACCAGAGGCAAAATAGCCTTGACCAACTGGTCGGCTACAGGCTCTAATACCAAAACGCGTTTCACCGCGGTACAACGTTGCCCGGAATAAGAGAATGCCCCACTAACAATATTTTTGGCTGTCGTTTCTATATCCGCATCTTCAAGAACAATGGCTGCATCCTTGCCTCCCAATTCCAAGAGCAAAGGTTTCATGCCTGCTTTTTGAGCTAAATTTCGACCCACTTTGCTGCTTCCGGTGAAGGCAATCATGTTGATCAGAGGATGGCTGACCAAGTAGTCGCCTATTTCACGTCCTTGACCTGTGATGACATTAAAAACACCGGCAGGAATCCCTGCTTTACAAAAAACACGGGCCAAGTAAAGAGCACTTATGGCTCCTTGGGTTGGCGGCTTAAAAACGACCGAATTGCCCGCAACCAACGCAGGTGCCAATTTGGATGCCGAAAGATTAATAGGGTAATTGAATGGAGATATGGCAAGAATAACACCTAGAGGTACGCGGTTAACGATGGAAACTTTTCCCTTCCCGAATCCAGGGAATGCATCGGAACGGATGCTTTCCCCTACGCTTCGTTTGCCCTCTTCGGCCGTAAAATGCATAAAATCAACCGTCCGGGCAACCTCAGAAAGGGCCGATTTCTTGTTCTTGGCAATCTCTTTCACCAAGATATCGGCAACAACCTCTTTTTCTTTATCCAAAATATCAGCTGCTTGATGGATGATTTTTGCTCGTTCATTGACAGGCACACCTGCCCAGGCGATTTGGGCACTTTTGGCAGTTTCAATAAATACATCCGCTTCTTCTTTGGAAATGGATTGGACTTCGCCGACAAGTTCCCCATCTGAAGGGGAATAGATTTTGTCCCTCTTTTTTAATTTTGATTCTACCCAATCACCGTTAAGAAGACATTTGTAGATGCTGCTTTCATTAAAGATGCATTCAAACATTTTGCCTCTCTTCCTTAAGGCGGCGAGTGGAAAGCCCGTGGCCACTTTCCACTCACCTATTTTGCTGCTGATGCTTACTCAAAACTCAAGTCAGCCGGTTCAAAATACTCCAAAGGATGCTTGCAAGAAGGGCATTTTGTCGGCGGCTCTGTTCCTTCATGAATAAAACCGCATTTGCTACATTTCCATTTGATGGGCTTCTCTCTTTTGAAAACACTGCCATCTTTAACCATAGACAACAGCTTTTTGTAGCGGTCTCTATGGCGTGCTTCTACTTTTGCGATTTGCTCAAAAAGACGTGCCGTTTCCTCGAATCCCTCTTCCCTGGCTTCCTTGGCAAAGGCAGGATACATATCGACTGTTTCATAATGCTCCCCGCTGATGGCTTCTTCCAGGTTTGAGACGGTATCCCCTATGCCACTTAAATGTTTAAACTCATCCTTGGCATGTTGCAGTTCATTATCGGCTGTCTCTTCAAAAATTTTTCCAATATAGAGATAGCCTTCTTTCCTTGCGACTTTTGCAAAATAGTTATATTTATTTCTCGCTTGAGATTCCCCTGCAAAAGCAGCCTTTAAGTTTTGTTCTGTTTTGGTTCCCTTTAACTCCGTCATTTTCCTTCCCTCCGACCAATTGTTTAAGTTACGCGACTTAAAAGGATCGTAACTTAGAAGCAATGCGTCGCTTCGCGAGCAAAGCGAGCAGAAGCTTCCTTATTATTAATATCCCAAAAAACTTTCTGTCATTAGATTCTTCTGATCAATACCCATTTGAGCACACATTTCTTTCATCGCCTCCACCATTTTAGGCGGGCCAAACACAAAACAACTGCGTGTTTTTATATCGGGAACATGTTTTTGGACGATTTCCTTATTGATCAAACCCACTTCATAATTTTTAGATTCTAATGGGCCCTCAGCCAAAACGTGAATCACTTTTATATTTTCCTTGGTTTTATTCCATGCATCAAGTTCATCTTTAAAGGCAATATCATTTTCTTTCCAGTTTCCGTAAAGAAGGATAATATTTTTTTTGATTTCATTGGACACGACATCCTCCAATATAGAAATAACCGGCGTAATGCCGATACCGCCGACCAGGAAACAAATTTTGTCGTTCACAAGGTCGTAAAGAGTGCATTTTCCCATAGGCGCTCGAATCAAAACCTCATCATTTTTTTTGAGCGAATTGAGCCTAGAGGAAAAAACACTATCCGATAATTTCTTAGTGACTTCGATGTAGCCCTTGCCAGGCGCACAAGAAAATGAAAGATATTTATTCAAATTTTTATCGCCACGATTGTTCTTGTCAAAAATAACCTGTAAAAATTGCCCGGGCAAAAAATCAACTTTTTCCTTTGGCGAAAAACGAAAACTGACAAGAGAGGACGTTCTGGGAACTTTTTCAATAAATTTTATTCGCGTCTCAATCATTTTTATCTTTTGTCCGGCGGCGTCAAATCGATGATGTTTTCTACGTCTATTTCAATCAAATACTTGGGATGATAGGGCAAGTGCGCTTCATGATGCGTATCTGACTTTTTACCTGCTTGAATGCTGTTTTGCACGCGGTTTGAGATGCGTGCAATAATCGCATCCTCCCATTTTGCAACAATATGATCCTGGATGTCTTCTCTGGGAATGATTTTGGCAGTTCCCTGCAATGTATAACCCGTGAATTCCTTCTCATTGACGGCAGTAATGCTGACAAGATTATTTTTCAACAGATTGTGGTAAGTACTGTGGTGGTAAAGGTCAATAATAAAAACCTTGCCTTCGGCTTCTATTCCCACAATCCCTTTTGCCGAACAATGAATGCCGCCCTTCTCATCCAAAGTGGAAACGATAACATAGCCTTGTTTAACGAAAAATTTGTATACATTTTCAGGTAACCGCATCAGTTTTTTCCCCAACAATTGAACGATTCTTTTCGCTCAAAGACCCTCATCATATTGCAGTCGTTACATTTAAAGAACTTGAAGTCAGATTCCAATTATTCTTCAAAATGGTCGAATTGTCAATAAATAATTTCATGTAGGTTTCTTCCAAATCAACCATCTCCTCATCCTCCTTCCTAAGCCATTGAGAAAGCCAGGCAAAGCGTATCGCAATAATAAATTCCAATAAGTATCTATAAACAGTATTGTTAATAATATTAGACGATTTTAGTGACCCTCTCCTTATGCAAATTGCATCCATTGGAGCATAGTTTACATATAATTTTTTTCATTGGGACGCCCCCTCTTTCCTATAATGATACTAAAAAGGTATCATATCTCAACAAAAAATATATAAACATTAGATAATGCCAAAAAGGAATCCTAAAAATGCTCCATAAATGCTTCCTCGAATAGGTGTACTGGTCAATGGGCATGTTCCTTGGGCACACTGACCAAAATAACCTAAAAGTGCACCAATGAAAGCACCCACAACAACAGACAAAACGATTCTCATTATTTTACTCCTCTTTACTTTCATGATTCATATTTCTTCTTGGTTTTAGATAATTGACAATAATAGCCCCTATCAAAACAATACTTGATATTATCTGGAGCCAAACAGGAATAAATTTTCCGTGCATCAAATGTTCTTTGATATCGATGTTGAGGTACTGCCAAATGCTGTCCAATCCAAAACCCAGGATTAAACTGCTCACAACGATTGATGTTAAAAATATAATGGTCGTTTTATATCCTAATTCCTTTGTGATCACTGTGACAGCTGCTGAATTTGTTGCTGGGCCAGCAAAAAGAAAGACAAAAGCCGCACCCGGGTTTAAGCCTTTTAGCATCAAGGCGGCTGCAATCGGCAATGAACCTGACGCACAAACATACATCGGAACGCTAATCAAAAGCATGATGAACATCGCCTTCCATCCCGATCCCAGGTAGGTGGATATAAAACTCTCTGGGATCAAAAAAGAGATCAGGCCACCAATAAGGATACCTAAAATCAACCATCCGCCGATGTCGCCTAATAAATCCTCAAAGGCATATTGGAAGACCCCTTTAACTCTGGTGGTAAAAGATGTGTGTTCTTTTTCATGGCTGTGATGATGGCAGCAGTTCTTTTGGTTTTTTTCTTCTTTTTCTTGGGGAGCATCGTTTTTTGTTAAAAACAAATTGGCTATAACTCCAGCAAAAATTCCCGCGATAAAAGCCGCCAGGACACGATAAAAGGCAAAGAAACCGCCAATCAAGGCATAGGTCGCCATAATGGAATCAATCCCTGTCGTCGGCGTTGAAATCAAAAATGAAAGAATGGACCCTTTACTAGCCCCTTCTTTTTTGAGCGATAAGGCTGCCGGAATAACACCACAGGAGCATAAAGGAAGCGGTATGCCAAACAAAGAGGCCTTAACAACTGACGCCCAATTGCTTTTACCCAAATGTTCGGCCACCGTTCCTTCTTTCAAAAAGATGTGGATGATTCCGGCAAAGATAAAGCCGAACAACAAATAAGCCGACATCTCATTAAGCAAGTTAACGGATTCTCTCAATATCCCGAATATAATTTCCATGCTTTTATAAAAACTCTCTTATTTTTCTTTCTGTTAAACTTTATGTTTTTCCGTAAGTTGGTCGTTTAATAGGCGGTTTTCTTTCAATTTATTTCAAATTTTTAGAGAGGCAAAATCCTCTTTGGGGTGGATTTTTGATATCCCTATTTTCGTGATTTTTGAGTGCCTTATTTCGATTTTCTTTTCTCCTTCTCCATCGCAATAAGCTGCAACAATATCCAAGCATAGCTTGATGTTATTTCCGTCCCTTTTACCTCTTAAGATCGCCGTGGGGCCGGGAACATCTACTGGCTCTAAGACACAATCATCTTCCTTTGCCAATTCCAGCAATCGGCTGTTCTCTTTTTCATTTCTTCCAACAACAAGCTTGGCATCATTGGATAAACGAAAAACACGCCCGACCTTGATTAGTTCAACATTATTGAGCGTAATCTCATCATGATCAATGATATCTCGCAATCTTTTGGAAAAACCAGGATCGGTGAGAAGACATCCTCCTGCGGGGGAAGAATAGTCAGTGATTTGATACTTTTGAGCTAAAGCGATCTGCGGCTTTCTGCTTCGACCGGTAACATCAAGCAATGCCTCTCGATCAACCCATCCTTCCTTTTCTGGAACAGAAGGATCAAGAACTTGGGCACAAAGTGGACGCACGATCAAACCTTCGAGCCCGCTTTCTCTTTCAATTAACTCAATGGCCTGTCGATGCTGCGACATCGGTCGCTGTCCCAGGACTTCACCCGTTACAATAAATGAGGCGCCGATCTGCTGCATGATCTCTTTGGCCTTTCGAAAACGCATGATACGGCAATCGATACAAGGATTGATATTTTTACCGTATCCGTGTTGAGGGTTGACTGTAAGATTCAGGAGTTCTTGTCCGTCTTCGACCTCAATCAAGTTGACATTGAATTTTTGGTCGAGGTTTCTTGCGGGGGCATCCGAACCGCAAAAATTGGAAACAAAATGCAAGGCTTCGACTTCGATCCCCTGATCAAGGATGATCTTCAGTGCAAGCGAACTATCCAATCCTCCCGAGAGGAGAACCAAAGCCTTCATTCATGATCCTTTCCTGCAATCATATCCAATCCATGCGGTAATTCGTCCAGAACAGCCTCTAAAGATTCAATGGCCCCCCTGGGGCTACCGGGAAGATTGATGATGAGGGTTTTTCCTCGAATTCCGGAGACACCTCTTGAAAACATAGCCTTAGGGGTGATTTTATACCCCTCTCTTCGCATTACTTCGGGAATGCCTTGAACTTCTCTTTCAATGACGGCTTTGGTGGCCTCCGGGGTTACATCGCGAGAGGAAAAACCAGTTCCGCCATTGGTCAAAACCAAATCAATGGCCATTTCATCGGCG
>Ga0272441_10006416_pt1 | contig 19733 bp, 14 predicted proteins | sample SSMProp6N_FD_193582 | JGI IMG/M metagenome (GOLD analysis project Ga0272441, IMG submission 193582) | Marine sediment archaeal communities from Little Sippewissett salt marsh, Falmouth, MA, United States - SSM-Prop-6N | ecosystem: Environmental > Aquatic > Marine > Wetlands > Sediment ... | reverse complement strand
ATATAGAAAAGTTACAACAAAAAAAGGAGATGAAATTTCTATCGAAAGAGGTCGTTCATCTAATGGTTCCATTATTTCTGATGGTTCTATTACTTTTCCTACTTTTCCAGATTATTTGGGAGTAGGGGATTATTGGTTATCACACCCCCTTAGAAAAGTGTTGATTGATGTTGAAAATCCAGGGACACATACTTATAGAATTGGCAGTTATTCTCTATGTTATTCTTCGCTTTTTTCAAGAACTCTTCTAAGTCAATCTGAAACAATAACAATTAATGTTTATGATAAAATGGTTACACCAGTAAAAATTATTGTAAAAGATATAAAGACAGTAGATCTTAAGAGGGGTGAAATGAGGTGGATTGAATATTCGTATAGTAAAATGATTTTTGAAGTCGGTGAACCTTTCCATGCTGATTATTCCCGCTTTTAGAAATCTAAACCATTTGATTCCAACGGAAATATAAAAGTATAATTTGCCACTCTGTGAAAGAACATAAAAAAAGTTTGAGATGCTATAAATACAGATATCAAGAAATCAGTAAAATAACAACCAAGTATGTTAGAAAATCTTGTTAGCAGTCTATAATTGCAACAATTTTAGGATTTAATAAACACCTTCAATCCTGAAAAGAGAAAACCTAGATTCAACTGATGAACAAGTAAGTAGTTTTTTTTGTTTTACTTTTCCACTGAAATGGACTAAAATCAGGACAACTCCTCAGACAATATGCTCCACTCCTTTTTCAATTAAATGATTTATAATGAAAAGACAAACCTATTATTGGCGAGAAAAAGCCCAAACAGCTGGGAATGGTTCACCAACTTCAATAGAAAAATTGTATTTAAAAACAGTAAATTCCTGACCATAAATTTTTTTTTCATCAAAAGATATAATATCAGAAATTAATTTTACTGGAGTAACCATACCATCATAAACATCAACTGAAATATTGAATTTTTTACTTTCATCAACTATAATGTGTTGTTTTCCTGAAACGCCTACCATGTCTTTTCCTATTTCAATTAAATAATTATAATTACCTACCTCTTCAACAACTCCTGCTGCTTTTTTTATACAGTCATGATAATTATAATCAAAAGCAAAAATGTTTAGACTTTCAAAACAAATAACTTCATAATCAACAAATTTTTCACCTTTTGGTGTTATAATCCTTCTTTTCTCACATTTATTATTATTTTCATATTTAAAAATATTTACCATATTCCAAAATTCCAAATACTTCCTAAAAGCTTCTTTTCCGATATAACCTGTTATGTAATCCCCCATAAAATTCTTTTGACAATGATAAAGTATCATTTCTCTTTTATGTTTTTTGAACCATTCAAACGTTTTATAGTCAGGATTCTTCGGAACTGGTAGTTTATCTATATCATGATAAAAGACCACAAAACCCTTTGGAATATTATCAAGGATTGGATCATAAAAATCAATCTTATTGGGAAAACAATCACCAAAATAATACATTTCTCCGCTATTTACTGTTTTACCTTCTTCAAGGCATAATACAGAATATTTCCATGTTTGACCGCAACCACAGAAAAAATATGACATTAGAAAAATAATAATAATTAGGTTTAACTTCATTGATTGGTTTTTAAAATTCAATTGTAACCTCCAAAAAGCTATTACACAATATATTTAAATAATTCTAGCAAAATTCATATTCTTGTATAAAGGGCTTACAAAAGTTTTATATCAACCTTTTTGTAACAAAATAAATTGTGACTGCCTGAAAAATCCTTTATACCTAACAGCATTTCTTGAGCGAAATCCCCTGCCCTTTTAAATAATTAAAATTAGTTTCCAAACTTTTACTAACTTAAAATTAATTTGTTTGAGGAATTATAATATATCAATGCTTCAATATCAAAACATTAATTATGAATTTTTTCAAATTAGAGCTATAAAATATTTCAACTTTTTAACTGAAAAATAAAATTGTTATCCCCAATTTAAACAGGCTGAACTACAAAATTAATATCTATGTAAATAATTAAAAGTTCATTTTGTATACCCGATGTATCTCAGATCATAAATCCTTTTATTATTGCCTGATAACAGACAATACAACTTAAAACATCTAATAGATATAATCATTATTTCTTAAATAAAATTACAACATGGTAATAATTTTCTCTCCTGAAAAATAAAAAAAGTAGACTGCTTTTTTTTTATGACCACTTCCGGCTGCCTTTTGTCTCAACTTTTGCAACATTTGTCCTAACTTTTGCACCTTTTGTCCGGAAAATATCGTCGCTTGTCCCTTTATTAGCATCATTTGTCACCAAATTAACCGAAAATAATGTTCAGCAATGTGCCATTTTTGCGCATTTTGCGACAAAAAATTTTATATCTATTCGAACAAAAATTATTGACTATTAATTTTTTCTGCTTATCATATAAACAGTTTTAAATGTAAATTTGTTGAAAACAAAGGGATAAAACAATATTTGGAAAATTTCAATTCTTCAAAGAAATTTTAAGTCCATTTTAAAATCTGATGATCGGTTAGAGAGAACAAGAATTAGGCACATTATTTAAATAAAAATGAGTTTATAAAAAATTGAGTATAACCAGCTAAATAAGGGCTATGCGTTTCACGGTTTGAAAAAATTGGCTTTGAATCAGAGCAAAAATATTCCATTAACAAAACCTAATTATTCCACTCCCAAAATTTCTTTGAAAAGCAAAATTATTTTTATTCTTATACCCTTTGTAATTTTGCTATTGATTGAATTTATATTAAGAATTCCTCGATATTTCAATGAAGAATATATCCCCATCGAAAAAATTGAATATTACAAGTCTTTACCACTGTCAAAAAAAATTCTTCTAAAAAATTATTACAAGCATAATAATACGCCCATGTTCTTTCAACCATTCCATTCTGTTGATAAAAAGTTATTCTGGCGACCTAAACCCAAATCATCTTATACAATGATGCATCCCGAAGGAGATATAATAGAATACAAAATTAACTCCTTTGGGTTCAGGGGGGATGACTTTTCTCTAAGAAAACAGAATGGAAATATTAGGATTATATGTGCAGGAGACTCTTCCACCTTTGGTTTCAATGTCAATTATATTGATTCTTACCCGGAACGTTTAAAAGAGATTTTAAATATTGGAAATTCAAATCAATATGAAGTGATAAATGCCGGAGTTATTGGCTATAGCTCATTTCAGGGTAAGATTTATTTCGAACAATACTTGAGGAAATTCAAACCCGATATCCTGATTATTTCATATGGTATTAACGACAGCATGACCGAATCCATCTCTGACGCAGATAAAAAACTGGGAAATGTATTGATTCTCGAAACTCAAAGAGTGTTAAATGATTCTTCTCTTTATAAAATCTTATGTGAAATTATTCACAAAATCAAAAGAGGGATGAAACTAAAAAATCCTGCTCCTCGATATGTTCCGCTCTTACCAAAAGCAAGTTTGAACGAGTATGAAGAAAACCTCGAAAGGATTATATCATTGTGTAATGATGATAAGATAATTCTAATTTATTTGCCAATTTCGGTTCCTATCCCATACAAAGAGGTTATGAAAAATGTTGCTTCAAAAAATCAAGTTGGTTTTATCGACACAGAAGATATTTTTAAAAAATACTCTTGTGAATATATTAAAAATGGTTTAAAGCCATATAAAGATTTTCCTGTCGATAATGTCTATTTCAGTTCTCTCGATCCAGCTTTAAAAACGAAATTCGGTTCTGAAGAGATGGTGAAATTGAGAGAATGGAATTATTTCTTTATCGATGCATATCATCCCTCACCTTGCGGTCATCAGATAATATCTGAAGAATTGTACAAGTATCTTATCGAGCAAAATATTTTAACCAGAAAATAATTTTCCTCCACCATTTCTATCCTTGTCTTTGCAATCAACACGATCATCTCGGAGGTGCCAGTTTTAAACAAAGCCATCGTGAATGTGTGTGTTCCTGGCATCATAATGGGTGGTGGGTGGTGATGCATTAGGCATTGATATTTTGAGAAAAGGAATATTATCGAGTTGTACATTGGGAGGAAGAGTAAATCTCCTTATTACAGGTACTAATCCTTCTATCCAATCCATTCCTGAATAGATATAACCTTGGAGATCGATCATTATGAAATAAAAATCCACATCAACTGATTTGAAAAAACAAGTTATTTGTGTGAAATTGTTTCCCCCATATTTTTCAAAGAATGGAAGGTATTTTCGCAATTTTCCAATTGGATCCGTTCTCCAGGGTTGTTTCATTTTCCGTTTATTATTAAGTCAACAAAGAATTCTATTGTTTTTATAAACTCAAGTTTAACGGTACCATCATTTTTAAAGGATTAAAATTATCATCATTCTTTTAAAGGAAAAGTAACGTTTATGCAACCTCTTAATAAATTCATACAAAAAAGTTTACATCACCAGTTTTTTGAAATTGCCTGCCTGATTTAGCTTTACATATGCTTCATTATTGTTGAATTAACATGTCTTTAGCAATGGTAATGTTTAATAAAACTCACATACCAATTGTCAACCCATGGTAATTCGAACTTCGCGAAGCATAATCGAGTCCATAAATTGACAAAATACAATTTTAGGATATAATTAAATTAGACATTACTACAATATTTTGAGAAGGTGTTTTGATTTGAGAGATTTCATTGAAATTTCGAATTATTACCTGATAGATATAATTTATGAAACTTCGACATGTAAAATCTATTTAGGGAGGAGTAAAAAGCGAAATCTCAAAAAAATCTTAAAAGTTAAAATACTCGGTGAAGAGATTCAAACCAAGATACCTTTTATTCAGGATATATCCGAGAACATTCAGATATGTAAAAATCTCAAGCATAGCAATATTATCAAAATATATGAGGGCTGTGAAACCGAAAAGAAGTACCATTATTCATCGGAATACATTCTGGGAAAAAATCTTACCGAAATAGTCCAAAGGTGTACAACTATAAAAAGAAATATAACTACAGATCAAGCACTAAATATTCTCAATAAGCTTTGTGATGCAGCAATTTATATAAAGAACTTTTCAATTCAAAACAACTGGGACGGTTTTTCTTTTTGCAATATAGCTCCTTCTCAGATTTTATTCTCTTATGAAGGTGAGATCAAATTGAACTATCCGAGCATATCTGGGATACTCCATCATAGATATAAAACGAAGATTTTGGATTTTAATGAAGAGTATTGTTTTTACTCACCTGCTTATTTAGAAAACTATACAAATACAGATATTACAGTTCTTTATTCTCTTGGTTCCATAATTTATTATATAATTTATGGGAAATCTCCTTTTCAGGGCAAAACTACTGAAGAGTTAAGAAAGAATGTTAATTCATATTCTAAGGATATTCTATTTCCTGCAAGCAGGAAATTACTTCCTGAATTAGAAGATATAATCCTTATGTCTTTGAATGTTCATCCTGATAATAATTTCAAAATATTGGAGGATTTGTCAAAGGGTATTAAGACTATTTTATCTCCAGAATCAACATCAAACATGTTTAACCTCAGTTACTTCATGTATGATATTTTTTATGAGGAAGCTCAAAAAGAAACAAACATATTAGAAGAGATTGAAAGCATGGAGATCCCTTCATCTAAAATCAAAAAGGCTTTTGAAGGGGAAATAACCGATGAGGGAGCAGTAATCGAGGAATTAGTTAATCTTGGCTTGGATCATTATGGAAAAGGGGAAATTGATAAAGCGATCGAATATTGGCAAAAGGTTTTGGATATAAACCCATCTCATCCTAAAGCGTTGGAATATTTATCTATAGCAAGAGAAGATTCCGAAGAAGTCGTTGATGCAGTTGAATTTGAAAAAGAGGAAGTGTTTAAGGATAATTCTTCCAATGAAAAGTCGAGTAAAGAAGCTCCTCAAGAAGATGAATCTGAATGGAAATCTTATGTCCCTCCAGATATCCCTGAAGTTAAATTAACCGAGCAAAAACCACCTTTAGAAGAAAAAGTTCGCAGAATTGATTCAACTTATTTGACGATACAGGACAAGGTAACCTCTTTATCAAAATTTTTTGGTGATAAATACAAGATGTTTCTGAATAAATTTCATCTTACAACTCCAATTTTCGTTTTAAGCATCTTAATTATAATTTCACTTGGAATTGGATTGTTCTTCATATTTCAACCAAGTATCGAAGAGCAAATATCAGACTTGAATAATCAAGCTATTGAAGCAACAAATAATAAGAATTTTGACAATGCTGCAAAAATATATGAAGAGTTGATTTTGTTAGAACCTGATTATTATGAGAATTATTACAATTTAGGTTTGGTTTATAAGAATATGGGAAGAATATCCAAAGCAGAGGATGCACTGAAAAGATCGGTCGAGATGAAAAATGATGTAATAGAAGCTCATTTTTATCTTGTAGAAATTTATAATTCAATCGGTGCAGAAAAAAAGGCTTTAAAGCATCTAGAAACTATTATTAATTATGAACCTGAAAATATAAAAGCATTAGATAAAAAAGCAAAATTATACATTATAATCAACGAAAAACTTAATGCTGCAAAAACATATGCACAACTTGGTGAGTTACTGAACTCACGCGATGAAACAAGTAAAGCTCTGGATTATTTCAAGAAAGCTGCTGAACTTGATGATGGTTCTCCTAATTTGGGAAGTATATATCTTAAGATGGGTAATATTTTATTCAAAAAAGAAAATCTCATTGATGCTGATGAAGCTTACAGAAATGGGATTTCTTATAATTACGGAATCCCAGAATTACATTATCAATTGGGTTTGACAAGGTACATGCTCAATAATCTTAAATCAGCAATGAACTCATTTAATGAAGCGTGGATTGTATCTAACAGGAGAATGCTTGATGCATTGTATTACAAGGGATTAGTTGCTAAAACCCTAAACGAATTTGAAGAAGCAGAAATATCTTTCAGGGAGTATATAAGTATTAAACCAGACAACTCACAGGTACTTAAGGAACTTGGTACGACTTATTATAAAATGAACAATTTCAATTCAGCAAAAACTTACTGGAAGAAGGCATTAGATGTTGATTCCAATATTGCTGAAGTACATTTCAATTTTGGGGTGCTTTTATATAACGAAAAAAATTATGAAGGTGCTATTTCGGAATATAAAGATGAGATAGTGGTAAATGATAATGATCCGAGAGTTTATGCTAATATGGGTCTGGCATATGTGAAACTTGGAAATTATTCTAATGCTATTGATGTCTTCCTCAAATCACTAGAGATTAAACCGGAACAAGCCAGGGTATGTGCAGAAGTTGGTATGGCATATTTGCAAATAGATGAATCTCAGAAAGCAATTGAAATGCTTGAAAGATCTCTAGAAATCAAACCTGAGCAACCGGATATTAAAAAACTCCTAAAAAAACTGAAGCGATAGAAAAGTTTTAAATCCTTCGCAATCAAACGAAGAGGATTCTTGATAATGAAACAATATGAACCAGTAATAGGCTTGGAAATTCACGCTCAATTAAAAACAAAATCGAAAATTTTCTGTTTATGTTCCTCGGATTTTAATAAACCACCGAATACATCAACCTGCGAAATATGTCTAGGTTTACCAGGGACTCTCCCTGTTCTCAACAGGGAAGCTCTAAACTTAGCTCTAAAAACAGCAATAGCTCTAGGATGTGATATCAATCCGGTTTCTTCATTCTCTAGAAAAAATTATTTCTATCCAGATTTACCCAAAGGTTTTCAGATCACCCAGCATAAGCATGTTATTGCTCTCAATGGATGCATTGACATTGATACTGATTCTGGAGAAAAGTCAATTAGAATTGCAAGGGTACAAATTGAAGAGGATTCAGGCAAATCAACTCATGTAGAAAGCAATAATAATCAAGATGGATATAGCTTGATAGATTATAACCGATGCGGCATACCACTTATAGAAATTATAACTGAACCTGATATGAGTTCTCCGAAGGAAGCAAGGTTTTTTCTAAATAAGTTGAAGACGATTTTAGAATATATCGATGTATGCGATTGTAATATGGAAGAAGGTAGTTTGCGCTGCGATTCGAATATTTCAGTTAAATTGAAGGATGATGAAAAGTTGGGAGTTAAAACGGAATTAAAAAATTTGAATTCATTCAGGAATATTCAGAAAGCTCTCGAATATGAAGAGAAACGGCAACTCGGAATACTTTCGAAAGGTGGAATCATAAGTGAAGACACATTGATGTATGATGATACAACCGGTACTACACGGAGTGTGAGGAGCAAAGAACAGAGTCATGATTATCGTTATTTCCCTGAACCAGATCTTGTTAATATTTCGATTTCAAATGAAAAAGTTGAGAAGATCAAAAGAGATCTTCCAGAACTTCCAGATGACAAAAGAAAAAGATTCATAAAGGATTACAATCTTTCACCTTATGATTCAAATGTTTTAACCATGTCAAAAAATTTATCAAATTATTTTGAAACAGCAGTGAGTTTTTATAATAATCCCAAGAAAATATGTAATTGGATTACAACGGAACTTTTGGGCAACATGGAGGATGTCGAATCAGAGTTATTAGAATGCAAATTGACATCTCGTAATCTAGCAGAGCTTGTAAAATTAATTGACGATGGTAAGATTTCCGGAAAAATAGCCAAGCAGATTTTTCCTGAATTATTGTCAACGGGTGAGACCCCTTCAGAATTGTTAAAAGAAAAGGGAATCGTGCAGATTTCTGACAAGAGTGAGGTCGAAAAGATAGTAATATGTGTTATTGAAGAAAATTCAGATCTTGTTAAACAAATAAAAAATGGCAAAGATCGAGGGATTGGATTTCTCGTTGGTCAGGTAATGAAAAAGACCAAAGGGCAGGCAAATCCTGGTTTGGTAAACAAACTAATCAGAGATAATATCAATTCTTAATGTTCATCTGTGATCGAACGCTTGGTAAACTTGCAAAATGGCTGAGAATCTTAGGATTCGAAACAAAATATATTAAAATTTATGACGATATTGAACTTCTCGAGGAAGTTGCCAAAACTAAAGGTTTCATCTTTTTATCAAGAAATGTGAAAATACTGAAAAATATTGATCCCTTAAAATCTTATTTGGTGAAAAGTGATTCTTACAAAGATCAACTTCGGGAGATTTCAAAGTTTTTTCCACCTGAATGGTCGAAGAAATTATGCACTCTTTGTTCTGTATGTGGTTCAAGACTTCAATCAATTGACAAAAAAGAGGTCAAACACTTGTTACCAGAATATGTGTTTGATCATTATGATAATTTTAAATACTGTTCAAGTTGCTCTAAAGTTTATTGGAAAGGAACACATTTGAATAAAATAATTGATGAAATTATCAGGATTTTCCCGGGGAAATTATCTGATTCAATGAGAGAGTAAATATGATTAAACTTCATATACTCTCGATATTAAGATATTATTAAGGAGGGTATAAAAATGGCTGATTTCCATCAATCGAGATTTATTTCAACGTTACATAGACTCAAATCAGATTGCATTGATGGACTCGAGAAACATCTGGAGGATCTTGTCCATTTCAGACCTGTGGCTTTAGTTCTCCCTTGTCTTTACAGGGATGTTGATAAACCTCCCATGATAAAAATCAGGGAAGAATTGAAAAAGGTCAGATACATAAATGAAATAATAATAACAATGGGTGATACTAACAAAGAGCAATTTTTAAAAGCTAAAGAATTCTTTAGAGATTTTCCATTGAATCCCAAGATTATTTGGAATACCGGACCTAATATGCATAAACTTTATGAAATTCTCAAAGAAAATAATTTCGATGTTGGTGATGATGGTAAGGGACGTTCAATGTGGCTTGCATATGGATATGTAATTGCGAATAATTCCAGTTCTGTTATTGCAATACATGATTGCGATATATCTACTTATACAAATGAGTTACTTGCCAGACTCTGTTATCCAGTAGTCAATCGGAATCTTGGATATGAATTCTGTAAGGGTTATTATGCTCGTTTTACAAATCGTCTTCATGGGAGGGTAACACGTCTTTTTATAACACCTATGTTACGGTCATTACGAATGTTAGTTGGAGATATTCCATACTTAGAGTATCTGGATAGTTTTAGATATCCTCTTGCAGGGGAATTTGCAATGCATAGAGATCTTGCAAGATCTTTGAGAGTTCTTGGTAATTGGGGGCTTGAAATAGGTATTCTTTCCGAGATGTATAATAATACTGTGCCAAAAAGAATATGTCAGGTCGATCTCTGTGAAAAATATGATCATGAGCATAGAAAAATACCTGGACTTGTAAAGATGTCTACTGACATAACGAAAGCTATTTTCAGATATTTGACAATTGAAGGTATACAGATAACAACAGCACTTTTCAGAACACTCCAGGTAAATTATCTCAGGATAGCAAGAGATATTATTGAACGGTACGAACATGATGCTTTGATAAACGGACTCAAATTCGACAGACATAAAGAAAGTCTTGCAGTTGAGTCATTTGTCAAATCGATTGGATATGCTTATAAAGATTTCGAAAAGGATCCACTCAGTATAAATTTGATCTCTAATTGGAATAGAATAAATTCTGCTCTTCCAGAATTCTTTGACATCCTTCTTGAATATGTTGAAAAAGACAATGGTTGAAAAAGAGATTAAGAAATTACTTGAGAAAAATTGGGAAGCAAAAATAATCATATTAACTGATCTTGATGCAACATTACTAGATCATAACACTTATTCTTTTAAACCGGCGCTTGATGCAATCAATTTAGCTAAAAGTAAAGGTATCGACATTATATTTGTTACAAGCAAGACAAAAGCCGAAACAGAGCTTTACCGAAAAAGTATGGACATCAACAAACCTTTTATTGTGGAAAACGGTGGAGCTCTTTATATACCATCCGGTCATTTCAAGAAATATTTGATTGGTGAACCTTTAGGAATTGTTAACGGAATGTTAGTCAAGATCTTTGGATTACGTCGAGATGAGCTTCTTGACATTATGGTAGATATCAAAACTGTATCCCGGCTGAAAATAAACAATATGGCTGAAATGTCCATTGATGAAATCTCTGCTATTACATTTCTTTCGCAAGATGAATCTGAACTTGCAAGGATGAGAGAATATTCGGAACCTTTTATTATACAAAATAAAATCTCGGATAGTGAAGAGGTCGATCTGATTAACATTATAAAAAGTAAAGGTTTGAATGTTACGAAAGGTGGCAGATTCTATCACCTAATGGGGGAAAATGATAAAGGTAAAGCTGCTCTTTATCTTATCGAAATTTATCGCAAATTCCATAAATGCAAAATTATATCAATCGGTATCGGTGATTCGAAAAATGACATTCCATTATTAAAAAATGTTGACATACCAATTGCAGTTCAAAGACCTGAAGGAGAATATAATTCAAATCTAATTGAAGAAACCAGTCCATTTTTATCAGGTGGAATCGGTCCTTTTGGCTGGAACAAAGGTTTGCTAAAAATATTCAGTTTGTTGAATTGATTCTTGATTTTTTCTAAATAATCAAGGTTAAAAAAATGAGTTCGTTAGATTGGATCATACTTGTTTTCTATTTTGCAGGAATTGTCTTTCTCGGTATTTGGTTGGGTAAAAGGCAGAAAAGCAGTGAAGATTATTTTCTGGGTGGTAGAAAACAGGGAAGTTTTTTAGTTGCATCTTCCCTTGCAGCAAATCAGGTCAGTGCTATTAGTTTAATAGGTGCTCCCGCATTTGTCGCTTTAAAGCCCGGAGGTGGTTTAAAATGGCTTCAATATGAATTTGCGATACCCCTTGCGATGATTCCTATTATGGTTTTTTTAGTTCCCCTGTATCGAAAGCTCAGCGGTGCATCGGTTTATGAATATGCCGAGAGAAGATTTGGATTATCTGTTCGTCTAACCCTTTCCGCTGTGTTCATGCTCTCCCGAGGACTGGCAACAGGTGTCGCTTTATATGCAGCAGCTCTAGTTTTGGCTGTCTGTTTGGATTTACCTCTGATTGCAACTATTTTGATTGTTGGAATCATTGCAATTCTTTATACGACAATCGGCGGAATAATGGCAGATATTTATTCAGATGTGATTCAACTTTTCGTCTTATGGTTCGGAACAGTTCTGGCAATCATTATTTCAATGAGATTATCTGGGGGATTTTCAAAAATCATGCCGATGATCTCTCCTGAAAGGCGTATGACAATTGATTTTTCACATCATGGTTTCGGGGATGGTTCCACTTATTCTTTGCTGCCAATGCTCATTGGAGCATTTTTCCTTTATATCAGCTATTATGGGTGTGATCAATCTCAGGCTCAGCGTTTATTAACCACTCCGGATATCAATACAGCCCAGAGAAGCTTAATGATAAATGGTTTGATCCGTTTTCCGATTGTACTGACTTATATAATATTCGGTTTGTTATTGGCAGGGATTCTTGCAGGCAATCCCGAATGGGCAAAACAGGTACCAACTGATGATCCCGACCGTTTGGTACCTATTTTCATTCTGGAACATTTTCCAAAAGGGATTATAGGACTTGTAATGGCGGGAATATTTGCTGCTGTCATGTCTTCGGTTGATTCCGCTTTGAACAGTCTCTCGGCTGTAACCATGACTGATTTCGTCGCAAGATTTAAAAAATCGGTGCAAAGTGATGAAAAAAGATTTTTAAGTATGTCCAGAAACGCAACAGCAGTCTGGGGGATATTTTGTGTAATAAGCGGGATACTGGTGGCAAGGTCATCAAAGACTGTAATCGAAGTCGTTAATATGATAGGTTCAGCTTTTTACGGACCCATTCTTGCCGTCTTCATACTCGGGGTATTGGTTCGAAAGGTTGATTCGAAGGATGTAATAACCGGATTGATTGCAGGAGTAATTACAAATGTATCCTTTTGGCTATTTGCACCGAAAGTATCTTGGTTATGGTGGAATCCCATCGGTTTCTTTTCAACAGCACTCGTTAGTATTTTGTCAGGTATTATGTTCAATACTAAAAGCGATTTAGATAAGACGTTATGGATGCTCGATTTTAAAGGGGAAAAGGGTAAATCATGGTTGTTCTATTTGTATGATATAAAGGTTTTAATTTTAATTCTGATGTTTATTTTAATTCTAGGAATTACTTATGTAATTGGATAAGAATTAAAAAATTTTTATTTTTACAAAATTTATACAAAGGTTTAAAAATGTATCCAATAGACGCAAAATATCTTGACATTTTGATTTTTGTGCAATAATATATGCACTATCTTATTGATAGACAATGATAAATGTATAAAGCAAATTCAAATTTTTCCGGTCAACAAAGAGAATGCTTGAATGCATTAAGGATGTTAGTTCCTTTAATTTTGATATAAAATTATTAAAGCAAAAATGGTTCTCTTTATTTGCGTAAATTAGTAAAAGGTTCTATGAGGTCAATCATAATTGAAATTTAAATATTTCAGCACTTTCGAATTTGATCGAAAAAGCCGATAGATTTAACATTGTAATGACGACTTTATAGAATCGAATCGATAAATTGAATTTGAGTTGATAGAATCGCATTATGGGGCTGTAGCGCAGTTGGGAGCGCATTTGACTGGCAGTCAAAAGGTCACGGGTTCGAGCCCCGTCAGCTCCAGTATATTATTTATAAAAGGTTTCTTGTTTGAAAATAACTGTAATCATTTTTTTAGCAATTGTTGGATTTCTCATTTTACTCTTGAATTTTGGAGATGATGAACCATCGACCTGTTTTTATATGTCAGAGGAAACAGCCCGTGAAATGGGCAAATATCAGATCCTTGATTATGATGTACAAACCATGAATTCTGAAAGAGGATTAACGGTAACGGGTGTAATAAAGAACAATTCTTCTTCGAATTTGAAGTATGTTAGAGTCAAGATGATACAGTACGAAGAAGAAGCTGAACGGTCAGGTGAAGAGCATTTTCCCGTTTTTGTTAAGGATATCGGTCCGGGAGAATCAGGGGAATTCCAGATAAATGGTATACCAATTTGGGGGATGAAGCATCACAAGTCAGTATTGAGTATTGATCCTCCTGGGAGTAGGATTTTGCCATGGAAATTTGGATAAATAATATGAAAAAATCAGATTTTAAGAATTTACAAGGGGTTTTGGGAAATTACAATTTGATTCAAAACAAAAGGAGTGATTTTAATGCCTAAAGTATTAACAGTTTTAATTTGCTTGTCTTTTCTATTGACTGGTTTGACATGTTTAAAGGCAGAAGAAGAGGATTACCTCATTGGTGCAGGGGATGTGATACAAATTTTTGTATGGGAGGAATCGAACCTCAATATAAGCGTTCCTGTTCGCCCTGATGGTAAGATTACAGTTCCGTTAGCAGGAGAAATTATTGCTGAAAAACAAACAACAATCAAACTTACGAAAGAGATCAAAACGCGTCTGGAAAATTTTATAAAAACTCCTACTGTTACGGTTATTGTAACCCAGATGAACAGTAATGTAGTATATGTAATTGGAGGAGTGTCGCAATCTGGAGCTATACTTTTAAAACAGAAAACTACTCTCCTTCAACTTATAAGTTTGATCGGCGGATTTACAGAGTATGCAAAATTAAAGAAAGCTCATATTATCAGGGACAATCAAAAAATAGAACTCAACTTGAAAAAATTACTCAAAAAGAGTGATCTTACATACAACATAGTTGTTAAGAAGGGTGATGTGCTGGTTGTTCCTGAATAGGAATTAATTCATATTAAACAATACATGGGACAACAATTAAATGAATCAGAGAAATAAAAGGAGATTTTTCGTCTTACTAGGTGTCTCGGTTTTTTTATTGAGTTCTTGTTGTTTGCATGGGGAATTTCGGCTTTCATCTACATTAAATTTATCTGGGGAGTATACCGACAGACCTTTGCATAGAAGTACTAACAAGGATTTAGATTCCTTTATAACTATTATCAATCCATCATTGACTTTGCAATTTTTAAATGGTGAAAATGAATTATCTGCTAATTACAGTTTTCTTTATACATATTATGATGATCCCGAAGTCAGGGACAATCAGTCTAAATACCATCATAATGGTCGATTGAGAATGAATCTTTTACTGACTAAAAAATTAAAATTTGAAGTCACTAGCAATCAACGATATTCCGATTTGGATTCGATAATAGACACAGATCAGGAATTGGATTACAAAACCAAAGTTTTCAGAAGTTTTAACAATGCTAATTTAACATACAATTATGGTCCTCAAAGGGATGTGGGAATCAGGTATAATTTTACTTTTTTTAAGTACTTTGGGGATGTTAATCTCCAAAAGGAGCAGAATAATTCTCAAGGGACGGGATTTTCCTTGAATCATGCATTCGATACGAGAAATTCTATAATGATGGATTATTCATACAATTTTGGTAAATTCTATGTTGGTGATGAAAAGGATTATATTGGTCGTAAAAGGATTCATGTAGGGAACTTTTCTTACAAATTTAGAATTAATAAAAAATTAACAATATCACTATCCTATTTACCAAAGTACTGGGAATATCCCGATGAAGACATTGAAGGAGATATCTATATAAGAAAACACACATTTCATGAATTCAGGGGTACTCTAGGATATGTTATTACCGAGAAATTAACATCCTCTTACTGGATTGGATATAACAAGAATGAATCAGAATTTAAAGATGATATTGATAGGTATGACAATATGACTGGAGGATTAGATTTTTCTTATCAACTGAGAAGGCTTTCATTGAATATTTTTAGTTCTTATCAAGTTAGAGAAACTCTTTATTATACTTCAAGTGAAAGAAGAGGAAGTTATAAGAGTTTAAGTGGTGGATTAAATGCAAATTTAGAATTATGGAAAGATTTCTTTATTTTTAGATTATATGCTAATGCAAGAAATGATCGTTATCGAAATAAAGAAATATCCACCGAAGAATTTAGAAGTGACAAAATTTATTATATGGGTGGAGAATTTATTACCAAGCCTTTTCGCTGGTTGGATATATCCTGTGGTTATAATCGTGTTACTAAAGACTCTAACGATAGAGATGATATTTTTAATTATACTGAAAATAGGGTCTATTTGAATATAGGTATAACTTTTACTCCCAGATTAGATTTTGATAGCACAGGATTTTATCAAAAAAGTGAACCTGAGAGAATTATTTAAAAGAGCTTATGTACAAAAAAATATTTGGTTTTACTGAGTCACCATTCAACCTTGCGCCTGATCCTCATTTTTTCTATCACAGTGATATTCATAGGGAAGCCCTGGCAAGGTTAAAATATGGATTACAGGAGAAAGTCGGTTTTATACTTGTAACTGGTGAAATAGGTTCTGGAAAAACAACTTTGATCAATACATTACTGGAAGACCTTGGGAAAAACACAATAACAGCCTGTATTAATAACACGAGAATCGCCGAAGTTGAGTTGATTCGAAATATTTTAAGAGAATTTGATGTTGAAACTGATATATGGAACAAATCAGAATTGATAAAGGTATTTAACAACTTTTTGATAGAAAACCATGCAAAAGGTAACGATATCGTATTAATAATTGATGAATCCCAAAATCTAACTCTTCCTGTTTTAGAAGAAGTCAGACTTTTATCTAACTTAGAAACTCAAAAAGAGAAACTTTTACAAATCATTCTTGTGGGTCAGCCTGAATTGAGATCAACAATCAATAGACCTGAACTCAAACAGCTGAATCAGAGAATAAGTGTAAAATTCCACATTGAACCTTTATCAAAGCAGGAGACTGCTGCATATATAAAACATCGCTTGAAAGTTGCAGGTTCTAAAGAGTGCAATGAATTCAACAAAAAAGCAATTAATAGGATTTACTCTTTTTCAAAAGGGATTCCAAGAAAAATCAATACAATTGCGGACAATGCATTGTTAATAGCTTATGTTGCAGAAAAAAAGGTTGTTACAGATAATATTGCACAAGAAGCAATTAATGAATATAAGGAAAGTGTTACCGAGGTTAAGGACAAGAAAGTTAAGTTTGGTGATTCCGATGTTGTTAAAAGAATAGAAAATATTGAGGCGTCTGTTTCTCAAATCAGGGAAAATCTTTTTTCTTTAGAAAAAGAAATTTCCTTTTCTGTAAATTCAAAGGAGCATAAGGGTAAATCATCAAAAAAATCTTTAAGTAATAAAAATGATTTGAAGACAGATGATAAAATTGAAAACTCTGGAAATCAACCTATTTTAGAAAATGTAAATTTGGATAAAAAAATATTAAATCTTCTAAATAGTAGCAAAATCAATAATTCAGAAGATATTGGAAAACTGGGGGAAAATTATCTTATTGAAAATGTAATCAGTTTAGACAAAGTCAAATCTGAGTATTCTCCTGAATTTACAGCTAAAATGATCAATACCCTTCTTAATTCTGCACTTAATAAGAGAATAAGCATTCTTTCGATTTATCCCGAGGGGAAAATGTATAAAGTAGACATGAGAATGGGTATAGACAAAAAGGATTACATTTCTTTACCATATTCTCTTGGTTCTTCAATTGTTAACAAATTAAAAACCTTTGTGGATGACAATAAATCTGATCTATGGAATGAAAAAACCATCAAAATAGATTATCAGGGTGATATTTTTCATACAAACCTGTCATTTTTACCGGTAGGTTCTGATCTTAGGTGTGTACTTACATTCCAATACCCACTGAAAGCTGAGGAGCAGGATTATAAACACTTTGGTTTTTCAGAAGAATTTTCAAAATATTTTGAAAAGCTTTTATCGAGAAGAAATGGAATCATAATTGTAACTGGTCCACAAAATAGCGGTAAAACAGATTTTTTATATACAACATTAAGCAGAATAAATACTACAGAACGTTTAATTATTTCTATTGAAAGGAAAATATTATCGAGAATTAAGGGTGCAATCCAAATAGAGCTTGGTGAAATTCCCACTGAGAAACTTTATGAACTGCCTTCAAAAATGCTTTTCCAGCATCCTGATGTTATAGCTATACAATATAAAATGAAAGATGTCATTTTAGAGGAGTTCATAAATTTATCATCAAGATCATTAATCTTACTCGAATTAAATTCCGATAATTTGAATGATTTAATAATAAAATTACAAAGATTCACAACAGCAAATGAAATTTATAAAAATATTCTTGCAATTATTCAATTGCGGAAATTAAGAAGTTTATGTCCCGAATGCAAGGTTCCCTATGAACCTAAACAACAATTGATGGAGCTTGTCAAGAAAGTAACAAAAATCAGTGTAAAGCAGCTTTATCATGAAAATGGTTGTTCCGAATGTAATTTTACAGGTTATTCTGACTTTTGCTATCTATTGAAGATGACTCCAAATAATGGAAAAATTTCAAGATATTTTAGCAACAATAACCTTCCGGAAACAACCTTATTAGATATTTCACAAAACGAGAAAAATAAATTGGTTAAAGAAGCTTTTTTTTACTTGAGTGAAGGAATCACTTCTTTTGAAGAGGTCAAAAATTTGTTTCTGTAAAATGGAGTAAACGATGGGTAGATTTGAAGATGCACTGAAGAAAGCAGCGAAAGAGAGAAAAAGAACACAGAAGGATCAGTTTGAAATACCCAAAACATCCGAGTTAAATAATTCAAACATAAAGCTTGAACCTCATCTTATAACTCATACTCAGCAAAAATCCTTTTTTGCAGACCAGTATCAGTCTTTGAGAATTAATATCGAGCGAAAATTCAAACATAAAAAAAGTGTTTCTATTCTATTAACCAGTTCATCAAGAGGTGAAGGGAAGACAACAACCTCTATAAATCTGGCAATTACTCTTTCACGAGACATAGACACTGAGAGAGTCCTTTTGATTGATGGAGATATAAGAAAACCATCTATTTCATCAATTTTCAAATTGGGAAACGAAACCGGTTTGACAGATGTGTTATTAAATAAAGCTACCTTGGATCAAGCTATTAACAAAGATATTTTTCCAAAAATAGATATCTTGTCGTCAGGAAAAGTTCCTGAAAATCCCACTGATCTTATCCATACAAAAAAATTAGTTCCAATATTTGAATTTCTTAACCAAAATTATGAATGGATTCTGATCGATTCATCCCCCATCTTGCTTTTTTCTGATTCATTATCTTTTGTTGAAGTTGTTAATGGAATTGTTTTTGTTATTAGATCTGAAAAAACAAGTAAGCCTGTGATCCAAAGAGCTATCGATACTTTTCCACATGATAAAATATTGGGTTATGTCATTAATCATGTTGAATATCCTATACCAAATTTCATATAACGAATGTTTTTCGGGAAAATGCATGGTTACGACTATTATTATTATTAAGAATTCGGGACTAAATTTTGTGAGGTATTTATTTTATTGTAAAATTTGAAGGATTTGTTATTTTGCTTATCATTCTAATAGTTGCAAGGAGGTCAATATGAAAGGTTATGCTAGGAAAAAATATGTTATAAATAAGGATTTGCAGCTAAGGTTACTTTTTAAGTTTTTGTTTTCTCTTTTAATAATTTCTTTTGTAATAGTTTGGAATTTTTATTATGCAACATGGACCATGCTAGCAAATGATCTGAAAGGATTGGGAATCAATGTATTAAAAAGCTCAATATCTATCCGTATGATTATACTCTCATGCAGTTTGATCTTGGTATTTACAACTTTCAGTATATTTCTTTCCCATAGGATTGCCGGACCGATTTATAAGATCAAATCTGTTATTG
>Ga0272441_10006415_pt1 | contig 19734 bp, 15 predicted proteins | sample SSMProp6N_FD_193582 | JGI IMG/M metagenome (GOLD analysis project Ga0272441, IMG submission 193582) | Marine sediment archaeal communities from Little Sippewissett salt marsh, Falmouth, MA, United States - SSM-Prop-6N | ecosystem: Environmental > Aquatic > Marine > Wetlands > Sediment ... | reverse complement strand
ATACCACCGCGGGTTCTTATCAAGGCTTTGGTGAGAACGCCACCATGCTACCGTATCTCTGACGCTCTGTTCGATCGGTCTTGAAACATAGCCCAGTACGCGCTTTGCTTTCTCACAGCTTATATTCGAGTTGCTCATAACCGTTTCAATCGCGTACGGGGTAAAGCCGTTTGTGGTCCCAAAGAGCTTTTGGAACGGGTATACAACCCTGGAACCAAAAAGCGCAAGCCGTGCCGGTATCGTTATCTGATGAGACCGCAATCCTGCCTCAGCCTGTACGAGAGCACGCAGCCGGGCGAGACGGATCCTTGTCCCGGAGAGCAGATAGGTTTCACCGGATACGCCGCGCCTGCAAGCCGCGATCAGACCATCCGCGACATCGCGAACATCGACAAAATCAAAAAACCCTTCGGTCATCCAATGCGGCTTTTTTTTCATCCAGAGAGTTATCATCCTCCCCAATTCCGAACGTCTGTAATCTTCAGGGCCGATTATCCCGGTGGGACAGACGATAACCGCATCCAATCCGGTGGCGGCTATTCGCTTTACCTCCAGCGAAGCTTCCGCCTTGGATCTGTCGTATTCACCCGCTGGATTTTTCGGATCAAAAGAGAGATTCTCGCTGATTGCTATGCCGTCTTCCGGTCTTTGCAGCGCGTGGACGGAACTCACGTACACGAGCCTCTTTACGCCGCCTTCTCTGCAGGCAAGAGCTATGTTCCGCGTTCCTTCAACGTTTACCCGGCGTACAAGATCATCGGAAACTCCTCCGATTGAAATCAGGCTTGCCAGATGGAAAACATACCGCACACCGTGAATCGCCTGCCGTACGCTTCCCGGTTCGAGGATGTCTCCCTCGACCCGTTCGATGTCAAAATCTGCGAGGGGAACGGCATCTTCTCCCGGGTATATGAGTGCCCTTACTTTTTTGCCGTTTTCAATGAGTTTGCGGATTAAAACATTTCCAAGATGACCGGTGGCGCCGGTGACAAGAATTTCTGCTGCCATTCGATGCCTCTTACAAGCGGGTTCTTCACTATATAGTATAACCGTTCGGAAATGCGCCGGGGATCGCGAGCAGTAAAAGAAGTGTAAAACGCTTAAGCGGAAAAACGGCGCTACATGAGGGCTATCTGGTTCTTACGAAGGCCCGAGTATTTCTCAGGAATCTCCGCGAGAGCCTCACCGCCTGTCATTACAACGCTGTACCCCGACTCGAGGCTCTTTCTCAGACCGGAAGCGGCTTTGCGAATCTGATCCGGTGTACTTGAAAGCAGCTCATCGCGCTTTCTCTGCCGGAGTTCGCCGGTTATTTCAAACAGGCGCCGGCGGAACCCTATGGTCCCTTTCTCCCCGGGAGAAAGAGGTCGCAGTTCCCTGCCTACTATGCCGATAATCGCTTTCTCGAGTTCCGAGTTTGAGATCTCATTTTCTGCCATCCAGTCAAGACCGGTGCGGAAAGCATCCAAAGTACCGGTAATCCCGGGATCCCTGTAGGATGACAAACTAAAGAGCATCTCGCCGCCGTTTACCGTCGCCGTTACGCCATACGCCCCGCCGCGCATCCTCACCTGCTCCCACAGAAATCCCGTTTTGAGGAGCTGCGCAACTATCGCCTCGTGAGCATGTTCGGCACTGGTAAAAGAAGACGCCGGAAACACCGTAGATACATAGCCGACCATCGAAGGCACAACGAGAGACTCGTACTGCGGCCCGTCGGCGGACGAAACCAGACAAAAACGAACTTCCGGTACGGGGCGGGATGGAAGCTTTGATGCAAAGGAAACAAGGAGCTCGCGCGCTTTTGCGTGCGCGTCGCCCTCCGCGGTGAGGCTGACGGTCAGCCTGTTGCGGTTTAGTATGAGTTCCCGCATCGTTTCAAGCTTCTTACGAAGACGCGGAAGCTCAGCGTCAACGTTGTCCGCGATGTTATAGAGGAACATTACCTGATCAATCCCCTTCCAGCGCTCCTCTCGTGCAAGCACCGGAGAAAGCCGGGACCCTGCTCTGAGAGCGGCAAAAGAGCTCCCCGCCGGGAGTATTTGTGCTTTTACGTCATTTCTAAACTCGAGCAGGATATCCCGCAGCCGCTGAGAATCCGAAAAATCGGCCTTTACTATTAGATCGGTAACGAGACGAAGCGCCTCCGGGAGGTTTGAATCAAGCGCTTTCATCCTAAAGACGATAAAAGCCCGGCTTTGCCGGTTTGTCATACCTTCTTGCAGCGGCGAACCGGCAATCGAGCTTATCTCGAGAAAAGATACAAAGCCCCCGGTCTCGATAGAAAGTTTTCGAGCAATTTCGTCGTACCGGATACCCGGCAAACCGGCGCCGGCAACCGCACGGCAGAAGAGCGGGAAAAACTGAGCGTATTCATCGATGATATCCTGGATATCAAAAACCATATCGATGTACGCTATCCCGTTTGTAAATACATCGAGCGTAAAAAAGGGAAATCCGTCAGAGTTTTGATATTGAGTGTCTATGACCTCTATTTTTTCAGGAATATCCTGTTTTGATAGCGTTGGTATCGTGTCAACGGCTTCAGGTGTATCCGCAATTTCCTGAAACTTCTTAAACGAGTCATTCTCCCTTTGAAGAACCGTCCGGATATCATCTGTGATTCCGGCGGAGAACCGGCGCCGCCACTGTTCAAATTCATCCTGCTCGCGCCGCTCGTGATCGTGTGAAGGAACAACCACAACGGTAGACCGTTTGGGGTTGCCTATAAAACAGTCGGAAATCAGCGTTTCAAAAAAACTTCCGCTTTCCACGTCTGTCTTCAGCTTCTCCATCCATGGCTCAAACTCAAGCGTGGCCTCCGGCTCACAGCCATGGAGCCATCCCCGCAGCGCTTTACCAAGCAGCCGCAGACCAAAGGGTACTCCGCCGCGGATCTCCCTGTTTCTGAACTCAACACGCCGGAGCGCGCCCCGGACGGCATCAGCCGGTATCCCCTGATCCACAAGCCTTCCGAGTTCGCCGATAAGAAGATCCGAAAATGCTACCGACTTCTCCGGATCGGTTCCACGCAGACCAAATGAGAAGACAAGCTCTCTCGTGTCGGTATCAAGTCCGCTGATAGGTGAAAGATCTTCGCCCAGATCCGACTCTTGAATCACTTTGTACATCGGCGCACCGGGATTCCCAAGCAGGATTTCAGCAAGCACCTCAAGGCAGAGAACACGATAGGGATCCTCGATGTTGCCGACAATCCAGTTCATGGTTATTGTCGTCTTTCCATCCGGCGTATCTTCCGCGGCAAGCGGGCTTGTCAGGGTGATCGCAACAGGCTGAGTGAAATCCGGCTGTAAAGGTACCGTCGTATCGACTGTCAGGCGGTCAAAATGACATAAAAGGTTTCCCTCTATTACATCAAGGCTCTTCTCCGTCGGTATATTGCCGTACAGAAATATCAGACAATTAGAAGGGTGATACCATAACTTATGAAAATCCAAAAATCTTTCATAGTTCAGATCTCTGATTGCCGCCGGTTCACCGCCGGAATCAAAGCGGTACGGAGAATCCGGAAAGAGAGAACGGTAGGACCATTCTCCCACTATAGAATCATGATCAGAATAGTTCCCTCTCATCTCGTTGTAAACGACGCCGTCCACAACAAAATTGTCCTTATCATCTATCAGTATGCGGCGCCCTTCCTGGTAAAAAATCTCTTTACGGAGCAGAGGAAAGAAAACGGAGTCTCCGTATACCTCCAATAGATTGAAATAATCTTTTTCAAGAATGCTAGCTGCGGGAAAAACGGTTTTATCCGGATAGGTAAGCGCGTTTAGAAACGTATGCACGCTTCCCTTCATAAGCGTGATAAACGGGTCTTTTACCTGAAATTTCTTCGAACCGGAAAGCACCGCGTGCTCGAGTATATGAGCAACCCCCGAATTGTCGCTCGGTGGTGTTCTAAAGACAAAGGCGAACAGATTTTCGCTATCATCGTTTAGCAGGTGATATACTCTGCAGCCGGTTTTTTTATGTTCAAGCAGTATTCCTGTTGACGCGTATTCTTTTACTTCTTTTGTATTTAGTACAAGAAAGTTTGAACTCACGGAAACCACTCCTGCCGGATTCTTTGCATTATTCGATATAGTGACAACCTTTTGAAATTCTATTCTGCAGGGCGGCTTTGACTATGATAGAAGCGGCGAGAACGCCGTTACGCAATTCAATGATCTGTCTTGTGAGAGCCGCGCCTCTATAGAACTGTTCAACACGATGGCTCAAATAGCCAAGATCCGCCAACGCCCGCATGAGTCTTTTGCGGCTGCGTATGATCCCGGCGTAGTTCCACATCGTGGACTGGATTTGTTTAAAATCCTGTTTCACAAGCACAGGATCAAACTCTTCCTCAATTTTGGGCTCAATCCAATCGGGCACGCTTTTCATCAGGCCTCTTGAAAGAGGCGCGGTGCGTTCAACCGCCTTATCGACACATCGGACTCCCCAGTAAAGACCTTCGAGAAGCGAAATGGAAGCAAGCCGGTTTGCTCCGTGGACACCGGTGCAGGCGTTTTCACCCGCGGAAAAGAGGCCATCGATGGCCGTTCGGCCGTCTATATCAACTTTGACGCCGCCGCAAAAATAATGGGCTCCCGGGACCACCGGAATCGGCTCTTTTTTGATATCTATACCAAGGGAGAAGCATTTTTCGTATATCGCCGGAAATCGTTCCTCAAGAGGAAATCCGGTTATCTTTGTCGTATCGAGGTGGACATAATCAGTATCGTCATGTTCCATCTCCCGGTAGATCGCCCTGGCGACTTCATCCCGGGGCGCGAGGTCTCCGCTTTGCGGGGAATATCTCTCCATGAAATACTCGCCCTGCTTGTTCATCAATTTTCCGCCTTCGCCGCGAAGAGTCTCTGAAATTAAAAATCTCTTGTAGTCACGATGAAAAAGAATGGTCGGGTGAAACTGAACGTACTCGGCGTTTATTATCTCGCCGCCTGTCCGGTACGCCATGGCGATTCCGTCTCCCGTAGCTCCAACCGGATTTGATGTGTGTAGAAAGAGGTTGCCTACCCCTCCGGCGGCAAGAATGACGATAGGCGCAAAGAATGTAGATACCTGTGTACGGCGTTCATCAAAAATGTATGCGCCAAATACACGCATCTTCCTGTATTTTTCCTGCGGGTCCGTCGAATTATGGGTGTTTGTGATAAGATCGATGGCGGTATGATCCGGGAAAAACTCGATTCCCTTGGACTTTTGCGCGTAGGCGTACAATGACCGTTCGATGGCTTCTCCGGTCTGATCATTCGCGTAAAATATGCGTCTGACCGAATGCGCCGCCTCGCGGGTGAGCGCAGGCTTTCCGCTATCATCCGTATTGAAAGGCACACCGATCTTTCCGGCTAAAAAATTTTCAACGAGTTTTGGTCCTTCCCGGACAAGCAGGCGCACTGAATCCGCAAAGTTCATCTCGGCGCCTGCAAATACGATATCTTTTTCGAGCAATTCTAGCGTATCTTCCGCGCTCGGCCCCACGATACCGCCCTGGGCATAACGCGTATTGCTTTCGGTTACATCGCTCTCTTTTGTAATGACTCCAACGGAAAGTCCGCGGTCGGCACCGGTTATCGCCGCGCTCAAACCGGCTATTCCCGCGCCGATTACGAGAACATCAAACTCATATCTTTTTTTTTCAATCATTTTTTCTCATCCGTCTTTAATGAATAGTCAAAGCTTGTGACTGAGTGCGTCAGGCTGCCGACGGAAATATAGTCTACTCCGGCTTTGCTCATGGTAGCGACAGTTTCTATGTTCATATTGCCGGACGCTTCAAACTCGACATTTACGAACTCGTTATGGCCGTAACCGGGGCCGTCTCTATAGAGACAGGCGCTGCGGACATCCTCTTCCGCCATATTATCGAGCATAATCACATCTACCGCGCTCGCGAGGGCTTCCTTGACCTCGTCTAGAGTACGGCATTCCACTTCAATTTTATACGTATTCCCATACTTCAAACGTATTCTCTCAACCGCACGCGAAATTGAACCTGCAAAATCGATATGGTTGTCCTTTAACAGGACCATGTCATACAGGCCTTGCCGATGGTTTCTCCCGCCGCCGGCGCGGACCGCATATTTTGACAGCGCCCTGTACCCCGGAAGCGTCTTACGCGTATCAAGAATGACCGCATTCCCCGCGGCCGCCGCGGCGTCTACAAATTTCCGTGTCGCCGTGGCAATCCCCGAAAGAAACGACAGAAAATTGATCGCCACCCGTTCACCCGACAGGATCGATACAACGGACCCCGAAATCTCGGCCACCGCGTCGCCGGGCCGGATAGATTCCCCGTCTTGAAAACTGAATTCCACGGCAACGCGCGGATCAATGTGTTTGTATGCGGCGCAAAACACCTCCGCTCCGGCTAAGATCCCGCGGTCTTTGCTGTAAAGCCTTGCCCGTGATTCCTCGTCCGAGAACACGGCGTTTGATGTTATATCGCCTTTATCTCCAAGATCTTCTGCAAGCGCGCGCTGCACGAGCGGGAGATAGTCGTCCTGACTCATGGCGCTCATACTACGACATTCGCTTGACCATTGCAATCTATACACTTATTGTTGAGAAGCTTCAAATCTGGATGGTAATATGGTTGAAAGGATATACGAAAAGCTAAAACAAAAACTGGGGGACGTTATTCCGGACGGTGAACTCAGGGTCAAAGCCGAGCTTGCGGCGAAGATTCAAAAGCTGAAAGAAGAGAAAAACGCGGTTATTCTGGGACACAATTACATGGAACCCGCCCTCTTTCATTCAATTTCAGATCTTACGGGTGACTCTCTCGAATTATGCAGGAAAGCCGCCAGCACCGATAAAGATATCATCGTGTTTTGCGGTGTGAAATTTATGGCTGAAACCGCCAAGATACTCAATCCGGGCAAGACGGTGCTCATACCTTCGATCACAGCCGGCTGTTCCCTTGCTGAAAGCATCACGGCTGAAGATGTGAGGGCGTTAAAAGAGAAGTATCCGGGTGTTCCCGTCGTGACATACGTGAATACGTACGCGGATGTAAAAGCGGAGTCGGATGTCTGCTGCACATCGGGAAACGCGGCAAAGGTCGTCGAAAGCCTCGGCACCGACCAGGTGATTTTTCTTCCCGATGAGTTTCTCGCGAGAAATACGGCGGCGGAAACCGGTAAAAACATCATTATTCCCACGAAAATGACCCACGCCGTCCCGGATGAGCCAAATATCAAGTATGAGATGATAGGATGGCCGGGGCGTTGTGAAGTACATGAACAGTTCTCGGTGGAGGAGATACAGGCAATCAGACGGCAATTTCCGGATGTGGTTGTACTCGCCCACCCTGAGTGCAGTCCCGAAGTTGTTGAAGAGGCAGATTTTTCAGGAAGCACTTCGGCTATGATTCGCTACGTGGAACAGGTTGAAGCCCCGAGATACCTGCTTTTAACCGAGTGCGCCATGGGAGACAACATCGCGGCGTCAAATCCCGAAAAAGAACTCCTCCGGCTCTGCAGCATTCGCTGTCCGCATATGGCCCAAATAACCCTTGAAGATACTCTTGAGTCACTCGAACAGAATAAGTACGTGGTGGAGCTCAACGAAGAAATGCGCCGCAAGGCGCTCCGGCCTGTGGAGCGGATGATCGCTATCGGCTGAACATGAACAGGGAGAGCCTCGCTTTCAGATCCCGCTGTATTCGCGAAATCAGGGAATTCTTTGAAGAGGCCGGGTACCTGGAGGTTGATACACCGATACTGGCTAAAAAGGTAATCCCCGAACCGACGATCGAACTTCTGGAAACGACGGTTCACACCACGGAGGACAGCTCGGGATACCCGGCGTTTCTTCTTCCCTCCCCGGAGTTATACATGAAACGCCTGCTTGCCGCAGGTTCCGGGAGTATTTTTCAGTTTTCCCGCTGTTTTAGAGATTTCGAGCCCGCTTCAAAGCTGCATAATCACGAGTTTCTGATGCTTGAATGGTATACCGTTGATGCCGATTATCGCGATTCCCTCAATACAACCGAACAGCTGTTTGCCAGGCTCTGCAGGTTGCCCGGGGTACCAAAGCCGCATATCCCCTCACTATCACCGCCGTTTGCAAAGATGACTATCGATGAAGCCTTCAGGAAATACGCGGGGATTGATCTGGAACGGTGCAATGAAATAGATACGCTGCTTGCTGCAATCAAAACGCCTGTCGTACCGCCGGGATCGGTCGAAGAGTGGACTGAATTATTCCATTTCATCCTTGTTTCTCAGATTGAACCGGCCCTGGAAAAAGAAAAACCGGTGGTGCTTCTCGACTATCCGGAACAGGTGCCCTGTTTGGCAAAGGCAAAGCCGGGAAACCGGCGCGAGCGGTGGGAGCTCTACGTTCGCGGCATTGAGCTTGCCAATTGCTTTAGCGAGACGGTTTCACCTGCGGAGGTTCAAGGATACTTCAAAGAAGAAACGGCGCGATTGGAGAACGCGGGCAGGTACGGTCAGGCTGACGGTTCGTTTCCCGGTTTGTACGATGGTTCCCATCCGGAGTGTTCCGGTGTGGCCATGGGGGTCGACAGGCTCATCATGACACTCGCGGGATGCGCATCGTTAGCCGAAATCATGCCGTTTCCCTCTTCTTTGGGGGATGAATAAAACGGCTCAAATTGATATACTCTCGGGGAATTTTCAAAGGATGAGTATATGGTAAAAGCGGGATCAATTGATAAAGGAATGTATATTTTGCTCAAGGACGAGCCGCACCTCGTTACCGAGAGGGAGTTTGTAAAACCCGGGAAGGGGCAGGCGTTTGTGCGGCTCAAGTTAAAAAACGTAAAAACCGGTCTGGTACAGCGCCCGGTGGTAAAGAGCCATGAAAGCGTTGAAGAAATAACGGTTGAAGAACATCGTTCGCAGTTTCTCTACTCGGATGAGTCGGCCTATCACTTCATGGATACCGAAACATACGAGCAGTTTGAAATACCGATGACGGGATTTGAAGACCGCAAAGATTATATGAAAGAGGGTGACACCTACGATATCGTAATGTGGGAATCCAATCCTCTTGGTATCAAAATTCCTCTCAAGGAGACGTATACGGTGTCTGAGTCTGAAGAGGCTATCAAAGGAGACACGGTTACCGGCGCTTCCAAAACTGTCGTATGTGAGACAGGACTACAGGTAAAAGTGCCCATATTCATAAAGACCGGTGATAAAATTCTTGTAAACACCGATACAGGAGAGTATGTCGAACGGGTAAACACATAATAATGTAAAAATTAACAAAAAATGTTTGCAATACCCCTTGCTATACTTGAATAACGTAGTAAGATATAGTAGAATTTAATCAAACACTATGGAGAGCTTATCATGCGAATTACAACCCGCGGCCGCTATGGACTAAGAGCCGTTCTCAAGCTTACCGTTTCCGATAAGGGGAAACCGGTATCAATCAGAGAGCTTTCCGAAAGCGAAGAGATTTCGCCCGAGTTTTTAGAGCAAATTTTCTTTAGGCTGAGGAAAGCCGGAATCATCAAGTCAACGAGAGGACCCGGCGGCGGTTTTCAATTGGACAAATCACCTGATGATATAACGGTAAAAGAAATTTTTGACGCTGTGGGAGAAGAGATATCCCTTACGCCATGCACATCGGACACGGACCCGCGATCACCATGCACAAGGGCCGATAACTGTATAGCTCACAACATGTGGGTGGATACATCCGAGTATATCAACAACTATTTTGAGAATATTACCGTACAGTCCATACTCGATAAGAACAAAGAATTAGCCGTTACAGGCTCTTGAACTCGGCAATAAGCGATTGCACCGACGCCTTCGCGTCTCCAAAGAGCATTCGCGTGTTCTCTTTGAAGAAGAGGGGGTTACCGATTCCGGAAAATCCCGCGGCCATCGATCGCTTCAAGACAAACACGGTCCTGGCGTAATCAACATTAATTATAGGCATGCCGTAGATGGGGCTTCCTTCATCCTCGCGGGCCGCGGGATTCACGACATCATTTGCCCCAATTACCATACACACGTCAACGGTAGGCATCGTGGGGTTTACCTCATCCATCTCGGCAAGCTGATCATAAGGCACGTTCGCCTCGGCAAGTAGTACGTTCATATGTCCCGGCATTCTGCCCGCTACCGGATGTATCGCGTAACGCACCTCGGTTCCGTTTGCTTCAAGCAAATCGGCAAACTCCTTTACAACATGCTGCGCCTGTGCAACCGCCAACCCGTAGCCGGGGACGATTACAACGGAACGGGCGGCCTCAAGAATCAAGAAGGCGTCATCCGGTGTGATCGGGCTAACCTCACCCTGGACATCACCGCCGCTGGTATCTACGGCGCCAAAGCCGCTGAAGAGCACGTTTCGGAGAGACCGGTTCATCGCTTTGCACATAATATTCGTAAGTATAATTCCGCTTGCCCCGACCAATGCGCCCGCGACAATAAGTAAGTTGTTCTGAATCACGAATCCCGCCGCGCAAGCGGCAAGACCGGAAAAGCTGTTTAACAGCGAGATCACCACGGGCATATCGGCGCCGCCGATAGGTATTACAAACAGCACGCCAAAAATCGAAGAAACCGAGACGAGCAGAACAAAAAAGAGGTATCCGTTTTCAGGCTGTACACCGAGCAAAACCGCCATAGCCACGACGGCGGCAAGGAGCAGAGAGTTTACAATATGCTGTCCGCGATAGAGCACCGGCTTGCTTCTTATTATCCCGTTTAATTTTCCAAAAGCCACAAGGCTTCCGGTAAAGGTCACCCCCCCGATAAATATCGAAAGTGATATCGAAATAACAAGAAACAGCTCGATGTCCGGCGTCCGGTGGTACACGGACCATCCGACGAGGAGACTTGCTATTCCTCCAAAACCGTTAAACAGAGCCACCATCTCAGGCATCGCGGTCATCGCCACGAGCCTTGCGGCAAATAATCCTATCAGCGAACCGACACCGAGGCCTATAGCAATCCACCTGAAATCGAGAATACCCCTGCCGAGCAAAGTCATAACGATGGCGATGAGCATACCCACCGCCGAAACCAGATTACCGACTCTCGCGGTACGGGGAGAGCTCAACATCTTTAATCCAAAGATAAAAAGAGCGGCCGAAAGAATGTATGTGAGATTGATAGCTAATTCCATATCAGCCCTGCTGCTCTTTCTTCTTAAACATGCCGAGCATTCTATCGGTCACAAAATAACCGCCCACGACATTGACAGCGGCAAATGTTACGGCAAGCGTTCCAAGAACTATACCGGCCCATTCGAGGTCCGGCACACCCGCCGCCGCAAGGGCTCCCAGCAGGGTGATGCCCGATATGGCGTTTGATCCGGACATCAACGGTGTATGAAGGGTCGAAGGCACTTTGGAAATTACTTCAAAACCAAGGAAAATTGAGAGCATCAGAATAAATGCCAAAAAAACGATCATACGTCGCTCCTCTTTTCTATCTTCGGCGATTAAAAACACCTTATGCTTTGCCCGCCCATAGCCGGGAATTATAAAAGCCTCTCATTTACTATCTTGCCATCCGCGGTTACCAGGCAACCGGATATGATGTCATCTTCAGGATCAAGATTGAGAAGACCGTTCTCCTTATCCCAGAACTCGATAAGGAAATTTCCAATATTGTTGGAATACATTCCGCTTGCGGTAACGGGAACCCGGCCGGAGAGATTTGCGTATCCAAGGATGGAGACTCCGTTTCTTACAACTTCTCTATTTAGTTCCGACCCTTCTACGTTGCCGCCGGTCTCCACGGCCATATCGACAATCACAGCGCCGGGTTTCATCTTACCGATCATGCTATCGGTAATGATGAGCGGGGCCTTCTTTCCAAACACCTGGGCGGTGGTAATCACGACATCGGACAGGGCGCATTGGTTCTCCATCACCTGCCGCTGCTTTTCGAGCTGTTCCTTGGTGAGCTCGGTAGCATAGCCGTCTTTCCTCTCTTCCCGTTCTCCAAGATCGACCTTTACAAACCGCGCGCCGAGAGACCTTACCTGCTCCTCGACAACCGGCCTTGTATCAAATGCATCCACCCTGGCGCCCAAACGTTTTGCCGTGGCAATAGCCTGAAGCCCGGCTACTCCGGCACCGATGATAAACACCCGCGCGGGCTGGATTGTACCCGAAGGGGTAGTCATCATCGGGAAAATCGCGTCAAGCCGTTCCGCGGCGATTATGACCGCCACATAGCCGCCAAGAGAAGCCTGGGAGCTCAACGCATCCATTTTCTGGGCGCGGGTTGTCCGGGGTATGAGCTCCATTGAAACCGCCCGGATATCTGACTCCGCAAGACGCTTGACGAGGGTTTCGTCTGAAAACGGCTCCAGATGGCTTATAAGCACGGTGCCGGGCCTTTGCAGCCCAATCTCATCAAGAGGTGGCTTGTTCAGCCTGACTACCGTATCGGCGGTTTTGAGAAGCTCTTCCCGGCTGCCGATGATTTCAGCTCCGGCGTCAAGATATTCCGAGTCCTCAAAATTACATGTATTTCCCAGGCCGGATTCTACTCTTACGGATATCCCCGCTTCACTCAGTTTCCGCGCGGTATCCGGCACCATTGCTATCCGTTTTTCGCCTTCTTTTGTTTCTTTTGGGACCGCCAGTATCAATTACTACCACCTTATAAGAGTGTGTGCGTAACTAATGTAATACCTGTCGCGCCTTGGGTGAAGAATTTTCGTATAGGAGATCTCTATTCCGTGGAAGGTGTTTCCGGGCTATCAGTAATGAGCCCGTCCTTTATGTGGAGGTCTACCTGCGGGAAAGGAATCTCTATTGCGTTTTCCTTGAACCGCCGCCAGATTTCAAGGTTAGCCCAGCTTTTAGCCCGGTATTTGTCGTTTGCGTCATTTATCCATGTGAGCAGTTTCATCGTGATGCCCGAATCATCAAACGACTCGACACGCACCTCAGGCGCCCTGCCATACGCAACGTACGGGTTATCCCTCCCAACACCGCTCATTACATCTATAACCTTATCAAGATCCGATCTATAGGATACAGAGACCGTATTCTCCATAAAAATCCGACGCGAATCGTATGAATAGTTGTGGACGCTGCCGTTTACCAGCAGCGAGTTTGGAATGATAATTGTCTCTTCTGTAATCGTGTTTATGATAGTCGATAAAAGCCTGATGTGGACGACCGTGGCGTCATAATTACTTACCAGAATCCGGTCTCCCTCCTTTATTGGGCGGGTAAGAATAATTACAATGCCCGAAAAGAAGTTGCTTACCGTATTTTGGAGACCAAAGCCGACGCCAATACCAAGAACGCCAAAGAGTACCGCGAGAGCCGATAGATCGATTCCTATTATTGAAAGCCCGATAAGCGCGACTATCACCATAACGCCGTACCGCGCCAGACTTGTAACGGAAAACCTGCGCGAGTCGTTCAACCGCATCCGGTTCAGAAGAGATTTGTCAAGAAAGCCGCGGCTTGCCTTCCCCGCCCAGGAAGCCAGGAAAAGCACGGGGATGGTGAAAATCAACGTGAAGAATGAGATATTCGTTGAACCGGAAGTAAAGATCGGCTCGCCAAGCACGCCGAAAAAGCGTCCTATATACTCGAGCGTTCTTGCCCCAAAGAGCCACCCCACGAGGGAGAAAAATCCAATCACAAAGAATATGCGAAGCCCTATTCTCACCCAGCGGACGACGTGGGTCGTTACAGTTTCCCGGGCATTTGCCCGTTTCAATATTTTGCGCGTTGCGAACATCAGGATTTTGTACGCAACGATAAAAATGATCAGCAGGACCACGGCGCCGACGAGCTTGAGCCAGCTAAAAGGGAGCTCAAGCGAACCTATTACTATCGTACTCGAGAGAAAATCAAATACGGTCCGTAAGAAATCCATCTGCTGTTATCGTCCTAGAAACGTTTCTATACGTTTACGCGTCTGGTTATCAAGCATACCACGCCTATCACAAAGCTCAAGCAGCTCGTCGATATGCGCAAAAGCATGGAGCTTGATCCCGGATGCCTCAACTTCCTCCCTGCCCTTTGCACCACGCTCAAGCAGCACCGTGAGATGCTCTACCCGCAAACCTTCGCCCCTGAGCACGTCGGCCGCTTCAATCTTGGCACCGCCCGTTGTAATGAGATCATCGAGGAGAAGGACACGTTCCCCGGGTTTGAAATCGCCTTCGACGGCGTTGCCGGTACCGTGGTCTTTACGTTCAGGACGCGGAATAAGAAGGGGCGTTTGAATCTCAAGGCAAAGCGCCGTGGCCAGCGGAAGACCGGCAACGGGAATCCCGGCCACCCTGTCAAACTCCAGATTTTCGGCCATGCTCGCGTATGCCGCCGCGGCAAGCTTGAGCAGCGACGGGTTTGAGCCTATTCTCCTGAGGTCGATATAAAAAGGACTGACCATACCGGATTTGAGAACAAACTCGCCGATTCTGAAACACCCCGCATCGAGAAGACCGCTCAGGAGCGACTCCTTGAGCTCCTTGTTTTTCTCGATAACCGGGCCGTTTTCATTTTGAGACAGCGAAATGCTCCCGGCTGAGAAAGTAGAACCGGTTGAAGCTTCAAACGTTTTTTCTCGTGCTTCGTTGAGGTCATCACGCATCTTCTTAGCGGCAGCGCCGGGATCATCCGCATTCGCTATGCTCCTGCTCACATGCGGGAGAATACCAAGCCCGTCGCTGCGAATTCCCGCCGCAACCGCTTCGGGTATCGATCCGCCCTGCGCGCCGATACCCGGGGCAAGAATCCAAACTTCAGGCAGCACCGAGCGGACCGCCGACAGCGCATCGATATCGTTCCCCCCCACGACAAGTCCGATTTCATCAGACCAGGCGCAAACGGTCCGGGCAATCTTTATATACAGCGGCTTTTCCTCGCCGTTTTCCCGTATCGTCAAAGTCTGAAAATCATTTCCCCCAGCGTTTGAAGTCTTGCAGAGAAGAAACAAGCCCCGGTCTGTATACGAGAGAAACGGATCAACAGAATCGCGTCCCATGTATGCGTTGAGAGTCACCGCATCCGCGCCAAAGTGTTCAAAAACCGCTTTTGCGTATGCCTCGGCGGTTGATCCGATATCATTCCGCTTGGCATCAAGGATGACCGGCACATCGTCGGGTATCATATCGAGGGTTTCGCTAAGGGCATCAAGACCGGCCGAACCGTAGCACTCGTAGAATGCCATATTCGGCTTGTACGCCGCCGCGTAGGGCAGCGTTGTATCGATCACCCGCCGGTTCAGCTCTACGATGCCGGCGGCGGCGTTCTCTTCATTCGATACTCTCGGGTCCAGACCGATGCAAAGCAGGCTCTTATGTTTTCTAGCTGATGTTGATAGTCGGAAAAAGAACGACATGATCCTGACGATATCACTATCGATTTTCAGGTGTCAATGTTGAAACCCCGCATTCTTTATATTACAGTACGCAGATCCGCAGACAGGATGAAACTGATCAAGGATTTTTTATGCATACAGAATCGTTTAACCCCGAGATAACTACTCAGAAAGAGCCCGCTAATTCTGATCTATTTTTTGTTTTTTGCGAAAGAAAACTGCTTGTTCAAGACAACGCCGGAACACCCCGCGCTCCTTCCCGTGAAGAGGTGGCGGCGTTCTGCGAAGATATAGAAGACGAGCTATACATCGGCACGCTAGGGGGCGTACCTTGCTATACCGCGATCACGCAAGTAAACAACGCTCCCGATGGCTATTCTTTCTCAGACCTGCGGTACGTTTTTTTTAACGGTGAGCCAAAGCTGCGAACCCCACTCAGTACCGCCGCACTCCTAAGGGACTGGATGATAAATACCCGCTTCTGCGGCAGATGCGGTGCAAAAACGGTACCGCGGTCAAACGAATGGTGCAGCGCCTGCCCTGACTGCGGATCCGTCGCGTATCCGCGGATGTCGCCGGCGGTAATCGTAGCGGTCATAAGAGACGGAAAGATACTTCTCGCCCACAACAGCCGCTTCCCCGTACCGGAGATGTACAGCCTTATCGCCGGCTTTGTCGAACCCGGTGAAAGTCTCGAGGACACGGTCCACCGGGAGATACTCGAGGAAACAGGCTTGCGGGTAAAGAATATCCGGTATTTCTCGAGCCAGTGCTGGCCGTTTCCGGATTCGCTGATGGTCGGTTATGTCGCGGAGCACGCGTCCGGAGAGATACAGCTAAACGACGAACTCAGCGATGCCGGATGGTTCTGTAAGGACACAATGCCGAAAGTTCCGGACCGGGGACCGATATCGCGCATGATTATAGACTGGTATCTCGAAACAGGAGGAGATGCCGCTCTTCTTCAAGAAAAGGCACGCTAACCGGGACAATCCGCCTTTCATATCCCGTCGATTCCTCATCGACGGCCCGCAGTTCCTCGTCTATTATCGCCCTTTTTCCATTGTATAGGACCAGAGTTCCCCCCGGGGCAAGACGGCGGACAAGTCCGGGGAAAGAGATCTTTAGCGGTCTAAAGGCTCTGCAGCAAACGATATCATAAAGCCCCTCATCCCTATCGAGCTCTGTTTCCGAGACCCTGCAGTTTTCAAGAGGGACCACCGCAACGGCGCTTTTTAGAAACTCCGCCCGTTTTGCCGATCTGTCCAGCAATGTCACTTCACGGCCGGATAGAAATACGGCGAGCGGAACACCCGGAAGACCGGCCCCGCTTCCCGCATCAAGCAAATTATCGCCGCCGAGCCATTGTACGGTTGGAACTCCGGAAAGAGAGTCAAGGACGTGCCGCACAATAAACGCGTCACCGGTGGCCTTTACCAGATTCATACGCCGGTTCCATCGCTCGAACTCGCCGATGTAGGTCTCAATTTGCCGGATTTGATTTTCGTTTGCGGGAATTCCTAGTTCATCCAAGCCGTCTAGCAGCAACCGGGTATTCACTGAAGCTTATCATCCCGTCTTTTTGCAAGCGCCACCATAAGCAGCGCGATATCCGCGTTTCTCACCCCGGATATCCGCGAGGCCTGCCCCACCGACGCGGGCTTTATCTGTTCGAGTTTCTCCACGGATTCCTTTGATAAACCCTCAACGGCGGTGAATCGGAAGTCAGGCGCTATACGCATTCGCTCGAGCTTTTCGAACTTTTTTATCTGACGGTTCTGCCTCTCTATATACCCTTCATACTTAACATCGAGCTCGGCGGTATGCATCCAATCGGAGGGCTTCTTGAGCTCCGGTTCCATCTCCGCGAGCAGATCAAGATGAATTTCAGGAGATTTTAATATCTGATATAGTGTTTTTCCGACATGAGGCGCAAGGTGCGGCGAGTCCTGCGCCCCGGTTTCCCGCAGCCTTCTGATTCGCAACAACTCTTTGATCTCGTCTATTCCTTCGCGCCGCGCCTGAAGAGCTTCCATACGTTCCCGGCTTTGCAGACCAGCGGCAAAACCTTTCTCTGTCAGCCGTAAATCCGCAGAATCGTGGCGAAGATTCATCCGGTATTCCGCCCGGGATGTGAACATACGGTATGGTTCCTCGGTGCCGATCGTAATCAGATCGTCAATGAGTACGCCCGTATACGCCTCCGCCCGGCTCAGGATGACCGGCTCCAGGCTCTGAAGAAACCTCGCTGCGTTTATCCCCGCCATCAATCCCTGACAGCCAGCCTCTTCATAGCCGGATGTACCGTTTGTCTGGCCGGCAACAAAAAGACCGGCAAGCAGTTTAGTCTGCAAATCCGCGGTAAGCTGAAGCGGATCTATATAATCATACTCCACCGCGTAACCGGGGCGGACAACCTTCACATGCGCAAGCCCCGGTACGGTCCTGAGAAAGCGCTCCTGAACTTCCTCCGGAAGCGAGGAGGATATTCCGTTCAGGTACATCTCATTGGTGCCGAGCCCTTCGGGCTCAACAAAGATATGGTGCCTGTCTCTATCCGGAAACTTCACAACCTTGTCCTCTATAGACGGGCAGTAGCGCGGACCTTTGCCGACTATCTTTCCCGAATAGAGCGGTGAGCGCTCCATATTCTCCCTGATAATCGTGTGGGTAGTATCGTTGGTAAAGGTTATATAACACGGTACCGAAGGCCGTTCGATCCGTGAATGAGAAAATGAAAACGGAAGCATTATCTCATCCCCGTCCTGCCGTTCCATTTCATCGTAATCCAGGGAATCGGCGGCAACCCTGGCGGGCGTACCGGTTTTAAGCCGAGCCACTCTGAAACCCCGTTTGCGCAATGCGTCACCCAACCCGACCGCGGCGGGCTCACCCAGCCTCCCGGAAGAGACGGTGTATTCGCCGATGAAAATCCTGCCCTCCATAAAGGTCCCGGTAGTAAGCACCGCCGCCCGGCAGCCGATCCGTCGGCCCCGCTCGGTGATAACGCCCTCGATTTTCCTTCCGGCCGAATCAACGATAAAATCGACAACCGTATCCTGAAAAATATCCAACAGTTCCTGGTCCTGCAGCGACCGGCGCGCGAGAGTTGCATACAGCTCTTTGTCCGCCTGGGCGCGGGGCGCCTGGACGGCAGGACCTTTGCTGCGGTTGAGAATCCTGAATTGAATCATCGAGGCATCGATGAGCTTCGCCATCTCACCGCCTAGCGCGTCGATTTCCCGTACGATATTTCCCTTTGAGAGACCCCCGACAGCAGGATTGCAGGAAAGGCGGCCAATCGTATCCACGGATTGCGTAATGAGAACCGTCGAGAACCCGAGTCTTGCAAGAGCAAGCGACGCTTCTATTCCCGCGTGCCCGCCGCCGACTACTACCGCATCAAAATCCATATGTCCTATTTCCCGACACAGAATTGTGAAAAAATCAGGTTTAGTACTTCCGCCGAGGTTATCTCGCCGGATAACTCACCAAAGGCGGTTAGCGCGCCCTGCAAATCCGAGGCAACCGCGTCGAGTGAAACATGTTCATCAAGGCCTGCTTTTACATGTTTGAGAAAATCGAGGGCACTCTCCAGACACTCCTTTTGCCGCTGAGAATCGATGATCGCTTCACTTCCGGCGTATGCCTGTTCAAGAAAGAAGCTTGAAATCGCCTCTTCAAGCCTTTCAAACCCGTAACCGCTCACCGCGCTGAGAGGTGTATAGCCCCACGGCGGCTCCTTCGCGGTAAGATCGGTTTTGCTCCAGACCGGGATACATCGGCTCCGTCTCGCCTTATCATCCAGAAACCCGAGGTCTTCTCCGGAGACGCCTTCCTGAGCATCCACTAGATAGAGCAATAGATCCGCGGTTTCCACTATTTCTTCTGTCCGTCTGATGCCCTCTGCTTCCACAACATCCTTTCCGTCACGCAAACCGGCGGTGTCAAACAGACGTATCGGTATTCCCCTGAGACTGATCCACGATTCGATATAATCCCGGGTTGTTCCATGGACCTCCGAAACAATAGACCTGTCTTCTTTTAAAAAAAGGTTGAACAGCGACGATTTCCCGGCGTTTGTTTTTCCGCAGATAGCCACGCGAACTCCCTCCTGGTAAAGCCTTCCGGTACCAAATGTGGCGAGCAAACTCTGGAGTTCTCCAATTGCCGACTCGACAGGTCCGGTATCGATTTCAACCGTCTCGTCGAGTTCATCGTCAGGATAATCGAGAACAATTTCAATCCTTGCGGCGGTCTCCAGGAGCTTTGAACGGAGAGTACGAATCCGCTTTTCTATCGCTCCCGAAAGCCTGGTCAAGGCAAGGGTGTGTGCTTTTCTTGATTTTGATTCTACGATCTCTCTTACCGCCTCGGCCCTTGTCAGATCCATCTTCCCGTTCAGAAATCCGCGGAGTGTGAA
>Ga0272441_10006413_pt1 | contig 19742 bp, 17 predicted proteins | sample SSMProp6N_FD_193582 | JGI IMG/M metagenome (GOLD analysis project Ga0272441, IMG submission 193582) | Marine sediment archaeal communities from Little Sippewissett salt marsh, Falmouth, MA, United States - SSM-Prop-6N | ecosystem: Environmental > Aquatic > Marine > Wetlands > Sediment ... | reverse complement strand
GGTACCGGCAGTCGCCGGATTGAGTCCGAGATCGGACGCCATGATGGCTTTTTCTACTTTTGCCACCATGTCTTTCTCCCACGGCGTCACAACCAGCGTCCGCGAATCCTCGACGGACACATTCGCGACCTGGTTGATCGGCGTGTTGGCGCCATAGTAGTCGACCTGGATCTGATCGAGCAGACTGGGATGCGCTCTTCCCGTACGTATCTTGGCAAATTCGGTGTGCAGGGAGTCAATGCTCTTGCCCATGCGCACATTTGCATCGTCGATAATCTCATCAATCATACATTTTCCTCCAGCACAACAGTTGTGCCGATGTCGCGGTCTCGCATGGTCGCAGGTAAGGCGCCTTCTTGATTAAGATTGAACACGCGTAATGGTAGATTATTATCGCGGCACATAACGATGGCCGTCATATCCATCACGCCAAGGTTTTTCGCGATCGCTTCGCTGTAAGTCAGCGTCTGGTAGCGTTTTGCACTTGGATTCTTTGCCGGATCGGAATCGAATACACCGTTAACCTTGGTTGCCTTCATGATCACATCAGCCTCGATCTCTATCGCGCGCAAGCACCCCGCGGTGTCGGTTGTAAAGAACGGGTTGCCGGTACCGGCAGCAAAAATCACGATTCGGCCCTTCTCGAGATGGCGTATTGCACGACGCCGCACATATTCCTCGCAGACCCGGTTGATCCGTATCGCCGACAGCACCCGGCACGGCTGGCCAAGCTTCTCCAGCGCATCCTGCATCGCCAATGAATTCATCACTGTCGCCAGCATGCCCATATGGTCGCCGGTCACGCGATCGATACCGGACTCGGCCAGACCCTGACCCCTGAAGATATTGCCGCCGCCAACGACCAGAGCGACCTCAATACCCATGTCCGAGACCTGCGCAATCTCCCTGGCCACGCGCGCCATCATGCCCGGCTCTATACCGAAATCCAGATGTCCCATCAGCGCCTCACCGCTGAGCTTGAGCAGTACCCTTCTGTAAAGTGGATCAGTCATCGTGTCGTTTTTATTGTTCCCACCACAAAAAACCGGGAAAAAAATTCCCGGCTTTGAAGTTAGCTCCAGACCATTATTGCCTTAGCTGGCTTTTACCTGTGCCATGACCTCGTCAGCGAAGTTCTCCTGCTTTTTCTCGATTCCTTCGCCAACTTCATAACGGACAAAAGCGGTTACACTCGCACCCTCGTCTTTGAGCAACGCACCAACTGTTTTGTCGGGGTCCTTGACAAAGGGCTGTCCAACCAGTGTGATTTCTGCCAGATACTTGCGAATGCGGCCATCGACCATTTTCTCGATGATATCATCAGGCTTGCCACTGTCTTTAGCCTGCGCGACCAGGATCTCGCGCTCTTTCGCCAGCATTTCTGCAGGCACCTGGTCTTCAGTCACACAGGTCGGCCTGCTTGCGGCAATGTGCATCGCCACATCTTTGATCAAGGTATCTTTCGCATCCTCCATTTCCAGCAAAACGCCGATACGGGAGCCATGCAAATAGCTGCCGAACGAGCCTGAAGTCGCATGCATGAGCTGGAAACGGCGCACCTGAATATTTTCGCCTATCTTGGATACCATCGCCTTGCGCTTATCCTCGATGCTTTGCGATTCATCATAAGGCAGATCCAGCAAGGCCTCGACCGTATCGGGTTTATTGGCGAGCGCCATGCTGGCGACCTGATCCGCGAAACCGATAAAGTCGTCACCGCCGGAGACAAAATCGGTTTCACAGTTGACTTCCACGATCAGAGCCGATTTGCCATCATCGCTGATCCTGATCGCAATGCGGCCCTCGGCAGCGACGCGCATGGCCTTCTTGTCGGCCTTGGCCAGGCCGGCTTTGCGCATGTTTTCAATCGCCGTATCGATATCGCCTTCCGCTTCCTGCAGGGCTTTCTTGCATTCCATCATGCCCGAGCCGGTACGCTCACGCAGTTCTTTTACCATTGCAGCTGTAATCTGCATAATCTCACCTCTGAAAATCTACACGTTTAAATCCACTGTCGGCACCGAGTCCGCCTCGCCTTTACCGTTTTGCCCTACTTCGTACACATTGGGCTGCTTCGCCACCTCGTCGATTCGGGCTGTCTCGATCCAGTCGACCGTCTATGTGGCTGCTGTACCCTCGGATGACGGCGCGCTCTGGTCGCCAACATCGTCGGCTTCCGCTTTCGTATCAGCTGGTGCCGGCGGCACGGCCGCTTGCTCGGTCGCCGCATCAGCGGACGCCTGGGCTGCTTTTGGCGCTCTCTTCACTGGCGCTTTCTTGACCGATGCCTTGCTCTTCGGTGCTGGTTCCTGCTCTTCATCAGCCTGAATCACAGCAGCAGCACGCCCTTCAATGATTGCATCGGCAATGCCCTGGGAATAAAGGCGAATGGCCTTGATCGCATCGTCATTACCCGGTACGACGTATTCGATACCATCAGGTGAATTGTTGGTATCAACGATGCCGAAGACCGGAATGTCAAGCTTGTTGGCTTCGTTGACGGCGATTTCTTCGTGACCAACATCGATTACGAACAACGCGTCGGGCAATCCTTTCATGTTCTTGATGCCACCGAGCAGTTTTTCCAGTTTATCCATTTCTCGTCGAAGCCCCAGCGCCTCCCTCTTCGTGAGTCGAGCAAAACCACCGGTAGTCGACATTTCCTCGAGATCGGTCAGCCGCTGAATGGACTGGCGAATTGTTTTGTAGTTGGTCAGCATGCCACCCAGCCAGCGGTGGTTCACATAAGGCATGCCACAACGCTCGGCCTCTTCTTGAACGGTATTACGCGCAGCGCGCTTCGTGCCAACGAATAAAATCGAGCCGCGGTTGGCGGCAATTTTGCCGACAGCATTGAGCGCATCGCTGTAGAGCGGCAGAGTTTTCTCTAAATTGATGATATGGATCTTGTTGCGGGCGCCAAAAATGTAATCAGCCATTTTTGGGTTCCAGAAGCGGGTCTGGTGCCCGAAGTGCACGCCTGCCTCAAGCATCAGACGCATCGAAACGTTAGCCATTATTGATCTCCGTAGTAGGGTTAAGCCTCCACACACCCCATGCAATAACCGTCTTACTGGCGGCACCCGATTGCATGTGTCGGTGTATGTGCGAATTAAAATCCGATATAGTTGCCGTTTTGGCCCTTGGATAGAACCAAAAATGGCACCTGTCGGTCGAAACGCGTTAAGCGCGGCAGCTTTATACCATATTGGACGCCAGGAAACAATCTGAATCTGGCTTATAATGCTTCGAGATTTATCGTCTTAATATTTGTTTCAACAAGGAATACTTACTGTGTCAATCCACATCAAAACTGCAGATGAGATTGAAAAAATGCGTACTGCCGGACGTCTGGCCGGCGAGGTGCTGCAAATGATCCGTCCCTATGTCGAGGCGGGTATCACCACCGGGGAACTGGACCGAATCTGCCATGATTATATCGTGAATACCCAGAAAGCAATTCCGGCGCCGCTGAACTACCATGGCTTTCCAAAATCGATCTGCACGTCGGTGAATCATCAAGTCTGCCATGGCATCCCCGGCGATCGGGTTCTGAAAAATGGCGACATTCTTAACATTGATATCACCGTGATCAAGGATGGCTTTCACGGCGATACCAGTAAAATGTTCATGATCGGCGAACCCAACATCCGAGCAGCCCGCGTCAGCAGAATCGCGCACGAGTGCATGGTGCTTGGAATCGAACAAGTTGGGCCCGGCGCGATGCTCAATGATATCGGTGAAGCGATACAGCAGCACGCCGAGTCGCAGCATTGCTCGGTTGTCCGCGAATATTGCGGTCACGGTATCGGTCGCGGTTTTCACGAGGAGCCTCAAGTACTGCACTATCGCAACCCGTCCAACCCGCTTCGGCTCGAAGCCGGTATGACTTTTACGATCGAACCGATGATCAATGCTGGCAAACGCCACGTCAAAGTGCTAAACGATAACTGGACGGTCGTAACCAAGGACCACAGCCCATCCGCCCAATGGGAGCACACCATTCTGGTAACCGAACAGGGCCATGAAATACTCACCCGATGCCCGGGTGACGAGATTTGATATGCACGCAATTAACGCGAATCCCAACGACGAGGTCTACAGCCTGTTCAACGAACAGAAGTTGCTGGACTGCATTCAGACTGGTGCGGGTGACCTGCTGGCGGTACTCAAAGCCGAGATAGCCGCGATCAACACCGGGCTCAAACAACTCTATCGCAGCGGCACCCCCGTCGAGGAAATCGTACTCGGGCGCGCAGCGTTGATCGATCGCCTGCTGATCGCACTCTATCAGCACTATTTTACGAATACCGATCAAGCGCTTGCGCTGATTGCCGTTGGCGGCTATGGACGTGGAGAGCTCCACCCGGCCTCAGACATCGATCTGATGCTGCTGCTGGATAACGAAGAAGATGAGCTCACACAACAGGCGATTGAAAAGTTCATCATGCTGTTGTGGGACGCCGGCCTGGAGATCGGGCACAGCGTGCGCACCCTGCAGGAGTGCGCCGACGAGGCTGCCAACGACATCACAATAGCGACCAACCTGCTGGAAGCTCGCCTGCTTGGCGGCGAACAAAGCTTGTTTCTGAAGATGCAGGAACTGACCGGTCCCGCCAAAATGTGGGACGCTCAGACATTCTTCCAGGCCAAGTTACGCGAACAGATCCAACGAAACGGCAAATTCAACGACACCGCGTACAACCTCGAGCCGAATATCAAGGAAGGTCAAGGCGGACTGCGAGACATTCAAATGATTAGCTGGGTCGCGAAACGTCATTTTGGCACAGCCAGCCTGTTCGACCTGGTCGAGCAACAGTTTCTGACAGAGGATGAGCTGAAAACCCTGCTCGAGGGCCAGCAACTGCTGTGGCGTATACGCTGTAGCCTGCACTATCTGACCGGACGGCGCGAGGATCGCGTGTTATTCGACTATCAACATCAGCTCGCTCTCGAATTCGGTTTCCAGGACAGCAGTGACGGGCAGAGTAACCAGGCCATCGAGCAGTTCATGCAGCAATATTATCGAACCGTAATGGAGCTCGAACGCCTGAACGAAATGCTGTTGCAGTTGTTTCGTGAGGCCATACTGTACAAGGACAAACCGGTTGAAACAGTCATCATCAATGAGTCGTTTCAGACCAAACATGGCTACGTCGAGGTCACTCACGAGAACGTATTTCGAAACAAGCCGACAACGCTGCTCGAGCTGTTTCTGATCAATGAGCAGCACCCGGAAATTCAGGGTGTGCGCGCAGAAACGATACGCTTGATCCGGAAAAACAGACACCTGATCGATGATGAGTTTCGCCAGTCGGAAGAAGCCAAACGTCTGTTCATCAATATACTGCGCCAAGGCCGTGGCGTGACCCATGAATTCAGACGCATGAACCGATACGGTATCCTGGCCGCCTATATCCCCGCCTTCGGGCGCATCGTCGGTCGCATGCAATACGACCTGTTTCATGCGTACACGGTTGATCAGCATACGCTGTTCGTGCTGCGCAACTTGCGCCGTTTGTCCGTGCCCGAGTTCTGCCACGAATTTCCGCTGGCCAGCGGCATCGCTCATCATCTTAAAAAACCGGAACTGCTGTATCTGGCCGGTTTGTTCCACGACATCGCCAAAGGCCGGAATGGCGACCACTCTGAACTCGGCGCCAAGGATGCGCTGGAGTTTTGTCTGAGCCATGGCTTGAGCAACAAGAATTCAGAGCTGGTCAGCTGGCTGGTGCGCCATCACCTTTTCATGTCGATCACAGCACAGCGCAAGGACATCAGCGATCCGGAAGTCATCGCTGAATTTACCGAAACCGTGAGCAGTCTCAAGAAACTGGATTATCTCTACCTGCTGACGCTCTGTGATATCCGCGGCACCAATCCCAAGCACTGGAACAGCTGGAAAGACAAGTTGCTGGTCGACTTGTACAGCAAGGCGGCGCAGATGCTGAAACAAGGCATCGGTTCTCAGGCCAGCAGAGAGGAAGAAATCGAGCACAACCGAACTTACGCCTTCCGGCATCTCTCCAGAGAGGGATTTGGCATCCTGGAAATCGGTACGATTTGGGACAATTTCACTGATGAGTATTTCCTCAGACACACCCCTGCTGAAATTGTCTGGCATACCAAAGAGATCATCGTGCATGGCAACAAAGACGAGGCGGTGGTCAAAGCCAGAACCGACGCCCGCACCGGAAGCATGGAGCTCTTCGTCTTCAGCAAGCAAGTCTCGCACATGTTCGCCCGCATCGTCAGTGTGCTGGGTCAGCTCAACCTCAGCGTAGCTGATGCTTTCATCATGCGTGGTATGCGCGGATGCCTGCTGGAAACATACAAGATCATCTTCTCAGACGTGATGCTCGAGCATATCGAGGACTATGCTAAAGAAGTGGTACCACAGATCAGGAATAAACTAGCTGAGCATGAACTCAACGATTTCGCGACGATGGCAATACCGCGCGCGCAGAAACATTTCCAGGTGGAGACAAAAATCAGCTTCGCGCGTGTCGAAGACAACGGTACCCGAATGCACATCGAGACTGCGGACAGACCCGGCCTGCTTTTCGTGATCGCCAGAGCCCTTATCCGGTGTAATGTCAGCATTCACACCGCCAAGATTTCGACCGCCGGCGAAACCGCGATCGACTATTTCGATATCACGCAACACAATCGCTACAGCCCATTGACTGAGGACATGCAGGCGCAACTCGAACAGGTCTTGCGGGAAGATCTGTAGATGTCCGCCACACTCGAACTCGCACAGCAGTTAATCGCTCGCTCCTCTGTTACGCCGGATGACAGCGGTTGCCAGAAAATCATTGCCGAGCGTCTGCGAGCGCTCGGATTCAACATCGAACATCACCGCTTCGGCGAGGTCGACAATTTATGGGCGCGCCGCGGTGATCAGCGACCCCTGTTCGTTTTTGCCGGCCATACCGACGTGGTGCCGCCAGGGGCGTTGGATCAGTGGCAGTCCGACCCGTTTACACCGACCTTGAACAACGGATGCCTGTACGGACGCGGCGCTGTCGATATGAAGAGCAGCATCGCCGCAATGATCCGCGCGTGCGAGCGATTCATAGACTCATATCCCCAGCATCAAGGTTCGATCGCTTTCCTGATTACCAGCGATGAAGAAGGACCCGCGATCGACGGTACCGTCAAAGTCGTAGATCTGCTGCAACAGCGCGATGAACATATCGACTGGTGTCTGGTCGGTGAACCCACCAGCACAAAAACCGTTGGCGATGTCGTGAAAAATGGCCGCCGCGGTTCGCTTTCTGGAAACCTGACCATCATCGGAACACAAGGGCACGTCGCTTACCCTCAGCAAGCCGATAATCCGATACACCGTTTTGCACCGGCCCTGGTTGACCTTGTCAACGAACAATGGGACAACGGCAATGCTTTTTTTCCACCGACAAGTTTTCAGATCTCGAACATCAATGCCGGCACCGGCGCAAACAATGTCATTCCCGGTGAGTTGAATTTACTGTTCAACCTGCGTTTCTCCACCGAGATCACGCAGCAGGAAATACGCCAACGCATCGAAACAATACTGGACTCACACGCGCTGGAATACACGCTGGACTGGGCATTATCCGGCAACCCTTTCCTGACGGCAGAGGGCGAACTGATCGACGCCGCCAGGGCTGCGATCAAGCAAGTGCGGCGTTTCGATACCGAGCTATCCACCAGCGGCGGCACTTCAGATGGACGCTTCGTCGCGCCCACCGGCGCTCAGGTTCTGGAGTTGGGGCCGATCAACGCGACCATTCACAAAATCAACGAACACATCGAGATCGACGAGCTCGAGCGCCTGCACGAAATCTATTACCACATCCTCGTGCAATTGCTCGGCGACTAGGCGTCGTTTTTTCAACGCAAAGACGCAAAGGCCGCAGAGCTTTTTGGTTGGGCTGTGATGCTTGGTCCGGATGGAATGAAACGGAATCCGGAGGGGGCTTGCATTACGATACCTCTCCCGATACCCGTCATTGCGAGGAGCGACAGCGACGTGGCAATCTCCTTCAGGCGCGCTATGTTATTTTTAACGCAAAGACGCTAAGGCGCAAAGAGCGCAAAAGAGTCCTTGGTGTTGTTTCGGTAGGAGCGGCTTCAGCCGCGAACGATGAGCCGCGGAATCGCCGGCAATTCTCGGCTGAAGCCGCTCCTACGCAAAACCAAAAAAATCTCTGCGGCCTTTGCGTCTCTGCGCCTTTGCGTTAGAAGAGCCTTTAGGTCCTCGCATCAAATCCCAGCGGCTTATTCAGTTCGAATCGGCTACAATTCAGGTAAATCATAATAAAGGTGCGCTATGAACCTGGAAAAAGTGGTATTCAGTTTTTTCATGATTCTTGCATTGACGCTGAACTTCGGTTTTTTCGTTGGGGAGGTGGATAACCCAGACCACCACAACGTCTATGAGCTCTATGCTGTCCTGGTGGTCAATCTCATCGCAACGATCATGAAATTCGGTGACCGCTCCCAGCTGGGTGCGATGCTGCTGGCGACCAGTCTGGTTGCCGTCGTTCAGTTGATATCGGCAACCATTATCTGGACCGTCGCCGTGCACGTGCAGGAGACCGGGCTAACGCCTCCTGTCATGTCAACAATCGTTTCTCTTAGCGGCGGCGCGATGGTGGCCAATATTATTTCGGTCATTTTGCTGGTGATCGAAGCGGCGATGCTCCGGCGCTGATGCGGCGGTTACCGGCCTGGCCGTCCAGCGCTAGCCCGCATTTCTCACCAGGCGGCTTAGAGCACTTAGAAGGCATTGGCTCCTATGAGAAAACTCGAATGATCGAAAATACAGCATGTTTTTCAACAATGCCTATCACGGTTCAGGCTGGTCTTCGCCTGCCCAAGATCGTAGGGTGCGCCGTGCGCACCAGAACCGGCCACCGAACTGAAGATGCGCGGTGCGCATGGCGCACCCTACGGTCTCTTCACTCAAGCCGTAGCTATGGCTACGCTTTTCGCTCCAGAGCGGCGCTTACGAACACCAGCCCGCCTGTCCCGTGATCCTGGTGAGAAATGCGGGCTAGAATGAACCATCTGAAACCACATGCCATCTGTCATCACTTGACCGTGGAGACTGTCCAGTGAACCTGGTGACATCCATGATCCTGCGCCGCATGCGCAAGCCGTTCATCCTGCTGATCGCTGTCTACAATGTGGCCATTCTGGGGATGATCTTGATACCTGGCGTTGACGATCAGGGCAATCCCTGGCACATGAGCATCTTTCACGCTTTTTACTTCGTCAGTTATACCGCAACCACAATCGGCTTCGGTGAAATCCCGTTTCCGCTATCCGATGCGCAACGATTATGGGCTATATTTTCGATCTATATCCTGGTCATCGCCTGGTTATACGCTATCGGCAAAATCCTGACCTTGATCCAGGACCAACACTTCCGGGATGCCCTGACCCAATCTCGTTTCAAAAAACAGGTCATCAGTTTGAGAGAACCGTTCTACCTGGTATGCGGCCTCGGTGAAACCGGATATGAAGTCGTCACCGCTTTGACAGAAGAGCATCACCGCACCGTTGTGCTTGAGAAGAATCCTGACAACTTGAACGAGATCCGCTTGTACGACATGCGCGAGTACGTGCCCAATATCATCGGAGATGCATCCGATGCGAAGCAACTCGAGTCTGCCGGGATCAAACAACCCAACTGCAAAGGCGTCATCGCGCTGACATCAACCGATGACAGTAATCTGAAAATTGCGATCACCAGCAAGTTGCTCCACCCCAACGTGAAAGTGGTCTGCCGGTCAGAACTGAAGGAGTATGAAGAAAATATGCTCTCGTTCGGCACCGACCACGTGGTCAACCCATTTGAAACATTTGCGACCCTGTTTGAGATGGTTATGCACTCCCCTTCCCTGCATCTGATCAACGACTGGTTGACCGGTGCGCCCAATACCCGACTCAGTGACCCGGTCTATTTCAGGTATGGCCACTGGATTCTGTGCGGATACGGGCGCTTTGGCAAGGAGCTCTACAAATTGCTGGTCGCCAATGACATCGATGTGACCGTGATCGATCCGTCACTCGATGTCCGAGATGAGTTCGAACACCATCACGTCGACCACAAGCAGAACTTCATCGTGGGTACCGGCATCGATGAAAAGACGTTGAAACAGGCAGGCGTGGAGCACTCCGCCGGCATCATCGCAGGATCCGACAACGATTCGAACAATCTGTCGATCATCATGACCGCTCGCGTGATCAACCCGGATCTGTTCGTCGTGGCGCGCCAGAACATCTATAACAATTATGACCTTTATAGCGCAACACGGGCCAATTTGATCATGCGACCCAGGGAGATCACCGCACGAAAAATACGAGCGCTGTTTCTGAACCCGCTGCTGATCGACTACCTGGAACTGGCCGGTAATTACGACGAGGAATGGGCCAACATCACCGTGAGCAGGCTCAGCGCGGTTGTCGGCCAACACAAACCACACATCTGGACCGTAGAAATAGCAGCCGCCACCTCCCCTGCAGTCGTCGAAGCGCTCGAGCTCGGCAGGTTCATCAACCTCGGACACGTCACGCAAGACCCGGCTTCGAGGTATCTGAAGCTGAAGTGTGTGCCGCTACTGCATATCCATAACCAGGCAAAAACCATGATGCCCGACGACGACACAGAAATCAGAAAAGGCGACAGAATTCTGTTTTGCGGCACACGCGAGGCCAAAAACAGCATGCAATGGACCTTGCACGTACTCAGCAGCTTGAACTACGTGATGACCTTTCGCAATGAACCGGAATCATTCGTTTGGCGACTACTGTACCGCTATGTGCATAAAACCGAACGTCGCAGAGCGCCACGCTAGCCGATCCGACCAATTCTCGAGGCGGACGTCATCGGTTTTGGCTGATATAATGCCTCGACTCTTGCCCCGGTAGCTCAGCTGGATAGAGCAGCCGCCTCCTAAGCGGCAGGTCGGACGTTCAAATCGTCTCCGGGGCGCCATCTTCTCCTGTACCGTACAACAAGTCGCACCAGACGACCATTTTTTGAAACGCAAAGACGCAGAGTCGTTGAGCTCGCTGGTGTATTTCTTAACGCAAAGGCGCAATGACGCAAAGGACGCAGAGAATTATTTTGTTTTTCTCTGCTTAGGACACTGGACGAAGCTAGTGTCCACAAGCGCTTTCATTCTACTGACGACAAATCTTAAGAAACTCTGAATTCATCAGAGTTTCCCTAAATTCTGTTTGCGTCCTTTGCGCCTCTGCGTCTTTGCGTTAAAAAACCGTGTCCTTTGCGTCTCTGCGGCCTCTGCGTTCCCTAATATGTACCTTGTGGCAAGAACACGGGTTGACCCGGCGGCCGGGATTTGGGCAATATGCGGGCTCTGACCGTAATGGTACTTACTTAAGCCGATACGGGTTGCTTCTGGAGGAAATGTCGGCGGCAGGGAGGCCGCCGTCGAGCCTACACGGACGTATTCACGGCGTTTTCCGAAGGAAGTAGCCCGTGTCGGCGGATCGATTGTTCAACGATAGCTGTTAAGTAAGTGCCATTCGGCTCTGACCGCTCTTTATAAATTTAACAATTCAGCAGGCTATGCATATGTCAACAGTAAAGCTCGAAACCAGCATGGGTGATATCGTCATCGAACTCGATGAGGACAAAGCCCCCGAGACCGTCAGTAACTTTCTCAGCTACGTGCGCGATGGTTTTTATGATGGCACGATTTTCCATCGCGTGATCAATAACTTCATGATTCAGGGTGGCGGCATGAATGATCAAATGATTGCAAAATCGGGCCAGGACCCAATCCAGAACGAGGCAGACAACGGCCTGACGAATGATCGGGGCACGATCGCGATGGCGCGCACCCAGGATCCCCACTCTGCTACCTCGCAATTTTTCATCAACCACAAGGACAACAGCTTCCTGAACCATACTGCCACGAGTGTTCAGGGCTGGGGTTATTGTGTATTCGGCAAGGTGACCGATGGTATGGACGTGGTCGATGCGATCGCCAGCGTCAGCACGACCAATCGCGCCGGCCACAGCGATGTTCCAGAGGACGTGATCGAAATCAAATCAGCCGAAGAAATCTGATTTATGGCAAAAAACAGCCTGTTCATATCAGACCTCCATCTAGCGCCCGAGCGCCCGGAGATGATCAGACTGTTCGAGAAATTCGTGGATCAGGTCGCCATCGATGTCGATGAGCTGTACATTCTGGGAGATTTTCTGGAGTACTGGATCGGCGACAACGACAAGGCTGTAGGCTTGCACCCTGCGTTCAGTGCCCTGGACCGCTTGCATCAGGCAGGCGTGAAGGTCTATTTCATGCATGGCAACCGTGATTTTCTTATCGGCAACAAACTCGCCAGGCAACATCATTTCGACATCATCAGCGATCCCTACCTTGCGACGCTGGGCGACCAGCGGGTGCAGCTGATGCACGGCGATCTCTTGTGCACCGATGATATCGCCTACCAGAAATTCAGGGCCAAGGTACGCAACAGGTTTCTGCAGCGGATTTTTCTGCTATTGCCGCTGGTGCTGCGAGAGCGCGTCGCCCGTTCACTGCGCACGACCAGCGAGAAAGCGACCTCGGGCAAAACGCAAGAAATCATGGACGTCAACCAGCGCGCTGTCGAAGAAGCGATGCGCCAAGCCAACGTCAAAATCCTGATTCATGGTCATACACACCGCCCCATGATGCATGAATTTGAGCTTGATGGTCAGCCGGTCAAACGAATTGTCCTCGGCGACTGGTACCAGCACGGGAATTATCTGCGCTTTAACGCAGACGATGAATTCGAGCTGGTCGATTTCCGTTAGTCCCCAACGCAGGGTGCGCCGTGCGCACCATTGCGCAGCAACGAAGCGGTGAAGACCCTCGGTGCGCGCGGCGCACCCTACGATTGGTTGTTCGTGCGGCGCATCCCACTATTTGTTCGTGATGCGGAGTGCGCGCGGCGCACTTGATTGAATAACAGTGGGAGCGTAGGGTGCGCCGTGCGCACCAAGAGCCGCTAGATGAGATTCCGTTGCTGCGCGGTGGTGCGCGCAGTGCACCCTACCATTTGCAGTGCGCGTATCGTCCGCACGAGCTTTGCAGAAATCATCACTGCAGCGAGAACTGGCGGTAGTCGGCCGGAATCGCGAATATGGCCGTATCGACTCCGGTCTCTTCATAATTCAGTAGCTGGCGCATGCGTCCGTTGCTGTGCCATTCCTGGACCGGGAGCCCCTTGCTGTAGTATTCCCCGCTATTATAGATCTGGTCGATCAGGTAGCAGGGCGTGCGAAACTCATCCGGTGTTTTATCGACATTGACGCTCTGCTGTCCGGCAACGAGTTGCTGAAACGCCTGCAGCGAGGCCGCGACCTCCGGCAACAAACCCGGGACCAGCTGGATGTCCATACAGGTTTCAGCGGTCGGGCCGCTAACCGCGTCCACGCGGTAGCTGTAAATTCCTTTGCCGGCAACTTTGGGTGCATCCTTCATCGGCTCGTAGACGATATCAATCTTGAAATCCGGCTCGAAATCTTCTGCCTGATAGTCTGGTATCACCAGCGTGGACTCATCGACATGGCTGACACTGAAGATCTTGTTGGCTTTGCGGTCGAACACAATGTAGCTGTCGCGATCGGAGTCGTCATCGATGCGCATGTGGTCGTCGGTGACCGTATACGTGACTCGATACGGCGCGACAGCTGGCTCATACTCCTGGTAGTAAAGCCGTACTGCCTGGGATTGTTGCGCAGCAGCAGCGATCGACAACACCAGAAACGCAGAAATCAGAATCAAGGTTGTTTTGACTACAGCCATCATAATCCGCTTTCTCTGCTCATGCTCATCGTGACCAATTCCTGCAACTCATCTTCAGTAAATCCTGCCCTGATTCTCGACACGCGATCGAACGGACCTTGAACGTTGCCATTCATGTATTCTTTTACGAGCTCGACAAAAGCGACCGATGGAACCAGGCCCCGCTGTTGACACGCATAACTGAACCAGCGCGTGCCGATCATGACATGTCCGATCTCTTCGGTATGGATCACCTCGAGAACTTGGACCAAGCCATGTTCGTCAATGTTCCTCAGTTTGCGTATCATGCCTGGCGTAACGTCCAGACCCCTGGCCTCCAGCACGCGCGGCACCAACGCCATCCGAACCATGACGTCATGATCCGTTTTCAGCGCCATTTCCCACAGGCCGTTATGCGCGTCGTATGCTCCATAGAAGGAACCGTTCACTTCAAGGTAATCGGCCAGCATTTCAAAATGATTCGACTCTTCTGCGGCGACGCGCAGCCAGTCTGAAACAAAGTCTTCCGGCATTTCCCGAAAACGGTAGACAGCATCCAAAGCAAGATTGATGGCGTTGAATTCGATATGCGCGATCGCGTGCGCCAGCCGCACCAAACCTTGTCTGGATTTAAAACCGCGCTTTGGCACTTTGTGCGGATTCACCAGACGCGGTTGCTCTGGTCGACCAGGCTCTGGAATCGGCTCTGGACTCGTGCGTGAGGTTGTTTCCAACTCACCCCGACACCACTGCTGGTACAGGCGGCGCGTAGCCGCGACCTTTTGGAAAGGCTGCGTTATGTTGATACAGTCGCGGGTTGCGGTAAAAAGGTTAGTGTCCAAGTCTGACATGGGCAGTATTCTAGCAAATACGAAAAGAAGCCCGCATTGCGGGCTTCTAGACTCGTGTCTGTCGAGTTGATCTTTCGATCTATTCCACTGTCAGCCTTGTCTTGTTTCTTTCAATCGTGCCAACACCAATACCTTTTACGTTGGTCAGATCCTCTATCTTCATATAGGGCCCGTGCTGTTCCCGATAGGCAACAATCGCTTCCGCTTTGCTTTGACCTATTCCAGAGAGCTCACTGGATAGCGTCTCAGCGTCTGCCGTATTGACGTTGACCTGGGCCGCAAACAGCGCGCCTGAGATAGAGAATAAAACGAAGAGAAGAAATGCGTTCAGTGTTTTCATTTCGCGTCCTTGTGTTGTGGGTTAGTAGAGACTGTAGATTAACCCGGCCAAAACGCGATCACAATTGGGAAATTTCTGAATTTATTGTCAGTAGTTTCTGAAGCGGCGCCTTGGCTTGAGTTATTGGCCTTCCGATGACCAGATAATTTGAACCCTGTCTAATGGCATCAACGGGCGACACAATGCGTTTCTGATCGTCCGCTGTATCTGACGGCAGGCGAATACCCGGCGTTACCAGCAAAAATCCATTTCCGAGCGATGATCGTAGTTGCTGGGCTTCCTGTGCTGAACAAACCACACCATCGATGCCTTCGTGTTCTGCCAGCGACGCCAAACGATAGACCATTTCGCCAGGGCTGCGATCGATACCTACAGCGTGCAGATCCTGATCACTGCTGCTGGTTAATATGGTCACCGCGATCAGCAAGGGTGCATCCGATGCCGACAGTGCGTTACGCGCAGCGGCGAGCATAGCCGGCCCACCCAGCGCGTGCACATTGACCATCCACACACCCAGATCAGCTGCTGCCCTGCACGCCTTGGCGACAGTATTCGGAATATCGTGATACTTCAAGTCCAGAAAGACATCGTATCCAAGCGTGACCAGACGACTGACCAGCTGAGGACCGCTTCTGGTGAAGAGTTCCTTGCCAACTTTCAGCCGACACAGCTCTGGCTCCAATTGCTCCACCAGCTGCATCGTGCTGGCTTCGTCAGGAAAATCGAGCGCAACGATGACTTTTGGTTCGCTCATCAACACGCAGGCTCGCAAGCATAGGGTTTTACCGAGCCCCAGCTGTGACAGCTCGGACATAGCCAGTAAAGTGTATTGGCCTTGAAGCCGCATTGTTTGCATTGGTAGGCCGCTTGATCGACCTGCATCATTTCTACAGCACCCTTTAGTCCGTCCATCAGTACGGCTGTATCATCTTGTGAGTCTGGAGCACTGTAACTGACTAACTGCTGGATGCCGTGCAAACTCGGCTTCTTCTTCAATTTTTCGATGACGTAGTCGATCGCAGCCTTTCTCCCCTTGTGAATTTCGATTACTTTGGCGTGGGACTTCAGCAGCGGCAAACCGCTCTGGCGCTTTTCGAGCTGATCCAGGTAGGCAAGCAAAGCTTCGGCATCATTCTGGTGGTGATGACACGTTATCAACTTGTCGATGATCACCGGCATAAACTCTGCATCCTGTCTTTCGATTTGCTGCAACATGTCCCTGGCCTTGCCATAATCGCCCGATGACATCGCGATGTCCGCCAGTAGAATCGACGCACGTACAGACGCCGGATCGTATCGCAGGGCCTTGTTGGCGTTATGCTCCGCCTGATTCCTATCGCCTTTCGCCATCGATACATCCGCAAGTTCACAGAAATACTGCGAGATCATCGGCCCCGCCCTTTCTGGATCCATGCCGTAGAGCGTTTCTGCCACATCAATAGCCTTGTACCAATCCTTCTCCTGCTCGTAGATCATAATCAGGTGACGCAAGGCCTTGTCTGAACCGGGATCATGAACCAGCACCTCCTTGAACAAGCTTTCAGCACGATCGAACCAGCCGGCACCGAGATAGTCATAGCCAAGTTCCAGCAAGACGCTGTCCCGATATTTATCTGGCAGCGACGGCCGGGCCATCAGCCCCTGGTGAATCTTGATGGCTTTGTCGATCTCACCATTCTTGCGAAAAATCTTGCCCAGCGCAAAGTGGGTATCAATGATGTTCCAGTCGGTCTCAACCAGTTTGACAAAAATCTCCAGCGCCTTGTCCTGCTCATCGTTGAGCAGGTAGTTGAGACCCTTGAAGTATTCAGTGGAAAAGCGACTTCTATCGAAACTATTTCGTTGGTTACGGCGCAAAGAGACGTACCACAGCAGCGCAATTGCCGGCAGCGCCAGCACTCCCCATACGGGGATTTGAGAAAACTCAAGCATGGAATTTAAGTAGTTCCCTGAGCGTTGATTGCAGCGAACGCAGGACCGACGAGCACCGCTCTTATGCCATACGAATTGACTGCTGAAAGACTACTCTTTCTTCATCGAATCATTGACGCGTTCTCTGAGCTCCTTGCCGGGTTTGAAATGCGGTACATACTTACCCGGCAAGGAAACAGAGTCGCCTGTCTTTGGGTTGCGTCCTGAGCGAGGCGGACGGTAATGCAATGAGAAACTCCCAAAACCGCGAATTTCTATCCTGTCGCCGCTCGACAGAGAATTGCTCATCTGTTCGAGCAGGTTTTTCACTGCAAGCTCGACATCTTTATAGGCAAGATGACTTTGCTTGCGCGCAATCCGCTCGATCAATTCAGATTTCATCATTGATCTTGCATTCGTCTCTTCTGACATCTGAAACCGTCCTCTATAGTCGATGATCAAGGAAACTCTGATTTACCTGGAGTCTCCGCGTGGCACATGAATGCGCCACCCTCTCCGATCACAATTGTGATCGGAAACGAGCAAAAAATCGCATTTTTGTTTTTCGTGCTCTGAGTAATTCCATCCCGGAATTACGCAGAGCCCATCCAACTATATTCACTCAGTCTTTCTCACTGGAATCCATTTGTTCCTTCAACAAGTCACCCAGTGTGGTCGACGCAGACTGCTGTGAGCTGGCGTAGTCCTTAATCGCTTCGGCCTCTTCGTCGACATCTTTTGCCTTGATCGAAAGATTGATTGCGCGGCTTTTGCGATCGATACCGATCAGCTTGGCCTCTACCTCGTCGCCAACTTTCAGCACAGTCGTTGCATCCTCTACGCGGTCGCGCGACAGTTCTGAGGCACGCAAGGTTCCTTCGACGCCTTCACCCAGATCCACAATTGCGGCTTTGGCATCGACCGAGATAACCGTGCCTTTGACCAAAGAACCTTTCTTGTGCATACCCATGAACGAAGATACCGGGTCCTGTTCCAACTGCTTGATCCCGAGTGAAATGCGCTCGCGTTCAGGGTCGATCGACAGCACGACGGCCTCGATCGTATCGGCTTTCTTGTAATTGCGGATCGCTTCCTCACCGGCAACGTCCCAGGAGATATCGGACATATGCACGAGGCCGTCGATATCGCCTTCCAGTCCGACGAAAATGCCAAAGTCGGTTATCGACTTGATCTTGCCACTGACCTTGTCGCCCTTGTTGTGCGTTGCCGAGAACTCATCCCACGGATTTGGCCGGCACTGCTTCATACCCAGGGATATGCGCCGGCGCTCTTCGTCGATATCGAGAATCATCACCTCGACTTCATCACCAAGAGCAACCACGCTCGCGGGGTTGATGTTCTTGTTGGTCCAGTCCATCTCGGACACATGGACCAGGCCTTCGACGCCATCTTCGATTTCGACAAAGCAGCCGTAATCGGTGATGTTGCTGATTTTGCCGTGCAGCCTGGAGCCTTCCGGATAGCGACGCGCGATTTCTTTCCACGGATCCTCGTCCAGTTGTTTGAGGCCAAGCGATACGCGATTTCGCTCCTTGTCGAACTTCAGCACCATGACATTGATTTCATCACCGACATTGACCACCTCGGATGGGTGACGCACGCGCTTCCACGCCATGTCGGTGATATGCAGCAGGCCATCAACACCGCCAAGATCAAGGAACGCACCGTAATCGGTTAGGTTCTTGACAACGCCTTTGATCGATTTGCCTTCCTCGATCGACTCCAACAGGGCTTCACGCTCGGCGCTGTACTCGGATTCAACTACCGCGCGCCGCGAAACGACAACATTGTTCCGTTTTTGATCGAGTTTGATGACTTTGAATTCGAGCTCCTTGCCTTCGAGGTAGGAAGTGTCCCTAACCGGGCGGACGTCAACCAGCGAGCCTGGCAGGAAAGCACGGATGTCTCCCAACTCAACGGTAAAGCCACCCTTGACCTTGCCGGTGATGATACCGGTGATTATTTCTTCGGTCTCGTAAGATGTTTCAAGTGATTTCCAGGCCTTGGCACGCTTGGCCTTCTCGCGCGACAGGCGGGTTTCACCGAAGCCGTCTTCAACAGCCTCGAGCACAACCTCGACATCATCGCCAACAGCGACTTCGAGCTCACCACTAAGATTCTTGAACTGATCGTCCGGTATCACTCCTTCGGACTTCAGCCCTGCAGATACGATGACATAACCGTCGCGAATATCGGTAACGGTACCGATGACGACCTGACCGGTTGTCATTTCGGTTTGATTCAAGCTTTCTTCAAATAATTCAGCGAAACTTTGTGACATGATATAAAAAATCAAACGTTTGTGTTGCCACCATGGCGAGTGCAGCGCTACAAAGGTTATCGGGTTAAAGGTTATACGAACGGTCTAAAACCAATTCAGACCACGCTACCGCCCAAACGCAGGCTCGCCATGTGCATCACCCTGTCCACGACCTCATCGATACCCATATCCGTGGTGTCGACAAGTACTGCATCATCTGCAGCTTTAAGGGGTGCAGCCGAGCGCTCGGAGTCTCGTCTATCGCGAGCTTCGAGCTCGGCGACCAACGCAGGGAGGTTAGCATCCATTCCTTTGTCTTTCAACTGCTTATATCGTCTTTTGGCGCGTTCTTCGGCACTCGCGGTGAGAAATATCTTCAGCGCTGCCTGTGGGAAGACCACCGTGCCCATATCCCTGCCGTCGGCGAGCAGGCCGGGCGGGCGGGCAAATTCGCGCTGGCGCCGAAGCAAAGCCTGACGGACTGGAGCACTCGCGGCGATCTCCGAAGCCTTGTTGCCGACAGCCTCCGCCCGTACTGCTTCGGTGACATCCCGGCCCTGAAG
>Ga0272441_10006412_pt1 | contig 19744 bp, 18 predicted proteins | sample SSMProp6N_FD_193582 | JGI IMG/M metagenome (GOLD analysis project Ga0272441, IMG submission 193582) | Marine sediment archaeal communities from Little Sippewissett salt marsh, Falmouth, MA, United States - SSM-Prop-6N | ecosystem: Environmental > Aquatic > Marine > Wetlands > Sediment ... | reverse complement strand
CGGAACAAAAGCAACCAGAGCAGACATCATTCAGACTCTATACAATCGTGGCTACGTCAGGGACGAACGGATTGTGGTGACTGAGCTGGGCTTCGACGTAATCGATGTTCTTGACAAGTACGCTTCCACAGTGACTTCGGCACAGCTCACAAGAGAACTTGAAGACAAAATGGAGCAAATACGAAACAATAAGATGAAACGGAAAACCGTTCTCGATAACGTTGTCGGGCAGCTGAAGCTCCAGCTGGAGCAATTCAAAGAAAACGAGGAAACTATCGGTGAAGCTTTAACCCACGCCATTCATAAAGCGCAGGCACAGGAGCGAATTGTGGGAAAATGTCCAAACTGTGGCACAGGCAACCTGACAATCGTCTATTCGCGGAAAACAGGAAAGCGGTTTATCGGCTGCAGCAACTACTTCAAGGGCGTCTGCAGCACATCTTTTCCTCTTCCTCAACGGGGAACGGTTAAGCCCACGGGAAACAGCTGTAAAGCCTGTGGATGGCCTCAGATTCTTGTGCGCCTCAGAGGCAGGCGACCGTGGAACCTGTGCTTTAATCCTGACTGTTCCAAGTCTGGGAGAAAAAAGCCTTGAACGGAACCTTTGTGTATCCCTGTGAAGCACGATGTTTTCCCCGTTCTGAAGGAATATTTAAAAGAGTTTGTTGAGAATGCTTACATTAGACACGGCAAAAGAAGCTGCAAAGTTTACTGAAGAACAAGGATGTATGAATGTTGGGAAAGTCAGTTAACAAACAAGTTTCGTCTCTTTCTTTTCGTTTGCAAAAATTATACGAGAGAATACTGAACTATAAGCCCTCCCTGTTCCTTGTCGGCATGGCGGTAGTCGCCGTTTCCATATTCCTGCTTGGAGGAGGACTTTATGACCTTCTAACTCAGCCTGATCAAGCTTGGTATTACGGAGGACGAATGATTGTTTTCTATCCATCCTTAACCGAGCAGTTTCTTGTGGGAAGCATACTTATCATGATCTTTGGCGCTATGGGCTTCGCAGGCTTCCTAATTGCATACCAAAGCACAAAATATGCCTATAACCCCCGTCAAGCATACCGCTCCCTTCTGGTTGGCTGTGCATTACTAGTCATAGGCTATATTCTCATAGAAAATGGTCTGTTATCCAAATTCAGTTTCTAGCCCCTCAGGCAACTGCTAGGCGCCAAAACAGGCTACGTCACCTGTTTTTTCCTTTATTTTTCATGTTCAAAAGAGCTGCTCCCAGATTCGTTAACAAGTGTATAGGGATTGTTATCAGAAGAATTATCAGAGCTGCTAGCCAAGAAGGCGGCGAAATTGGAAGAGAGAAGATGAAGGCTCCTAGAATGAAGTCAATTTGATCTGCTACTGGAAGGGAGGTGCCAGGAGAATGGTCTAGTCGCCGCTTAGCGAAAGATTCTATCAGGTCACCTATTAGTGCCCCTAATGATACCATGAATCCAAGAATTATGCTGTAACTGAATTGGTTATACTCAAAAAGAACCTGTTCATAAAGAAGTGTTTGAACTACACCAACTAACGTTCCCACAATGAGACCCGCCAAGAAGCCTCTGAAGGTCTTATGGGAACCAAGTATGGGTTTGCCGTCAAAGAATTTTTTTCCAAAGTCCATTTGTGGTCCGCCGCCGAAGATAACTGGGGCTGCGTTGGCACAGTAGGCTGGAAAAATGAACCACATGGCTGCGGCAATTTCAAGCAGTATTTCCGTCATGTTCGTTCATCCAATAGTATCCTTTGAAGAAAATAACTCTAGCGTCTGTAATCGGTTATTCCTGAGCTTTCTATCTTGACGTAAACGTTTCCTGTTCCCTTGATTGATGGATGTTTTTCGCGGAGCACCTTTATGACTCGAGTTTGGCCTGTCTGTTTCATGTCAAGCACAACTTCTGACCAGTAATTCAGAACCCGTGTTGCCACAGGCCGCATTTCGATGCTGGCTCCAGAGAGAACACCTCTCACCTGACTAACAACAAGCACCGCCACTCCACGAGTTTTAGCAAGCTCAGTTAAAACCGCCAGTTGCCTGTTTAACTCACGGTTCGCAGCATACATTTTTTCTGGGTCATCAAATTCGAGGCGATACAATGATGTGACGGTGTCAACGACAATTAGCCCAAATTTGTTGGTTGTGACTTTTTCAAGCTGGTCTATGGCGTCGGATTGCTCCTGAAATGTTGTTGGCCTCATTATGATCATGAGGGGCGAGATTTTTTTGTAATCATATTCAGCTATCTGTGACAGGCGTTCATAAGAGAAGGTTCCATCTGTGTCTAAGAAAAGGGATTTAATGCCTCTCCGTGCACAATTGACTGCACACTGGACTGTAAGGGAGGTTTTGCCTGTTTCAGCTTCTCCATAGATTAGGGAGACGGCTCCAGCAGGGAATCCTCCTCCTAACAGTTTGTCAAGCGAAATGCAGCCTGTTGGAACATGTTTCGGCAAGGCCTGTACACAAGAAGCGAAATACTGGTTCAGGAATTATAAGCCTTCTCTATGTTGGCTTGTTTTTCGTGATGTTTCGTAACATATTTAAGCCGTAAAGGAGGACAGGAGGGCACGCAGGTCTAAAGTCATGCATATATGCAACGCTCTGTTTCTTTTGTGTGGACCTTGGGAGGGTGTGACTCTGTGAAGGCGAAGATAGCTGTTGCTACTGTTCATGGAAGAGCCTACTACAAGCTTGTGACAGAACTTCAGCGGCGTCGTTTGCCCTTCCTGAGCCTGAAGCCTTGGGATTCTGTTCCCATAAGCATCAAAGTTGTCTTAACCACCAGAGATGAAAGCCCTCAGATTTCACACCCTAAAATTCTGGTTTTTGACCCAGAAACAAACCCTGAACATGCTGTTGACGAGGCACTTTTGGCGATTCAGGGAAAGCAGGGCTATGAAAAGATTGTTGTGGGGCTGGACCCTGGCAAAACATGTGGCATAGCCGTCTTGGGTGATAACAAAGTTTTGGTAACATTGACAGCCTCGAACAATGAGAAAGCTTCTCACCTTGTTGTATATAGTCTGAAGCGGTTTCCAGCCGAAGCCAGAGTCGTACGTGTGGGGAATGGGCCTGTCGAATACACAAAAACTTTACTAGATTCGTTGGACAAAATTTTGCCAGAAGATACAGTGATGGAAATAGTCAGTGAAGCTGGGACAAGTCGTGTCACAAAAACGTCGGTGAATCGTAGAGTGTTAAAAGATACTGTTTCAGCCATAAAAATTGCGGGAAGAAATGGTCGAATGCTTTCGAGGAGGAACAGTCAATGAAGCATGTTGTGGATGAAGGGAAAACTTTGCTTGTTGATGGTCCTGCCTCTGTGAGTCTTATTTCAGGAGAGGTAACTGTTCTTGGTGCGCCTCTTCATGTAGAAGAGAAAGTTGTGGTCAGGGAAGGAAAACGGTTGCCCATCTTTGTGAAAAAACAGGGCACACTTGAATGGATGTTGGGGGAAGGGGCTTCTGTTACCGAGGTTGACAATGGGGCCGTTCCCAGCTCATGGAAGGACGCCGCCAAAGAGATTCTGTCCCTAAACAAACCTGTGACTGTCATGGTTGTAGGCGGTATGGACTCTGGAAAGACCAGCTTCTGCACCTTTCTCGTGAATGAGGCAGTGACAAACAACTGCAAAACCTGTGTTATCGACGCTGATTTAGGACAATCTGATGTTGGTCCCCCTTCAACTGTGGGCTTCACTTGCATAACTGAGCCCGTGAAGGACCTTTTCGACGTTGATGCTGAAGATGCAGTTTTTGTGGGGTGTACGAGTCCAAGCGGTGCACTGAACAAACTTGTTGAAGGGTTGACGCAGCTGAAAAACAGGTTGACTGAGGAGGGCGTTGAGCTTCTTGTCATAAACACTGATGGCTGGGTTGAAGGCGACGAAGCATCCGCGTATAAGGTTCGGTTGGCAGAACAAGTTGCTCCAACAGCTGTTGTTGGGATGCAACGAGAAAACGAGTTAACTCCAATTCTGGATGCATTACATGGAGTCAAGGTTTTTGTTGTTGACTCTCCGCAGCTGATTCAGCCAAGGAATAGAGAAAAGAGGAAGCTGTTGCGGGAGCTCAGTTACAAGAAGTATATGAAAGGAGCCAAGATGCAGTCCTTTTCTCTTGGTTGGCTAAAGGCTGAAGATTCCATTTTTGGAGTTGGTGTTCCCTTGTCTCGTAAACGTTTGTGGGACCTGTCTGATTTTCTGGGAAAACGTCCCATCTACTCTGAAGAGACTATTGCCGCCATCTTTGCTGTCCTAAAAAGCAGTCACTACATATCTGATGAAGAAATTAATGCTGCGGAGAAGCACTTCAACAAAAAAGTCAAAGTGATACGGGAAGGAGACGAAGAGGGTCTGCTTGTGGGGCTGAAGGATGAAGAAAACAATTTTTTGGGCATCGGCATCCTGAGTGGCGTGGACTACAAACGAAAAATCCTGAAAATTTACACTTCTGTGAACGAAAAAGTGTCCGCTCTCTGTTTCGGTCAAGTGAAACTGGACAAAAACTGCCGCGAAATAGGATTAAGCACAGTCTACCGTAGCAGCCTGTAGTTTTGAAAATCTAAATAGAACCTTAACAGAGCATAAGATAGAAGTGGAGAGTCTGGATTGTCACGAGCCAAGATTGTTAAAGAAGAGATAAATGAAGGAGACACCACCTTTTTTGCGGTTTACATTGAAACAGAAAATGCAAGCCAACTGTTTTTGAGTGAAGGCGCAGACAAGCTCGGCACCTTGGCTGTAGCCATGCCACAACAGCAGAAATTGATTGGACCTCCTCTCTCTTCGGTGCTCCTTGGTGACCGAAACATGATGATTGCCCGTGTTCTGGCTGAGCTTCTTGCCCAAAAAACCAACAAAATCGGTTTAGTTTCTGTTTTCACAAAATCTGTCATGGAACAAGAAGCTGTTCCCATTCTTCGGAAGCTGCTGGAAAAGACTCTCAAAAAAGAAGAAAACAAAACTTAAGCATCCGCCTTCATTAAAAGAAACGGTATGGTGAATCGGTGTGATGACTTCAGGTTGTGGCTGTCTTCATGTTGTTGCTTCTGTTTCCTCAGCCAACACATATATTCCACTTATTCTATGTAGCTTTTGGTTTCAGGAGGAATCCTGGTGAATTTCGACGTCATAATAGTGGGCGCTGGTCCAGCGGGAATATTCTCTGCCCTTGAGTTAGCAGAAAAAACAGACTTGAGCATACTGCTTTTGGATAGAGGAAAAGCCATCGATCAGCGCAAATGTCCATCTAGCCGAGGTTTAGGCTGCCTAAACTGTGACCCCTGTTCCCTTTTGGCGGGTTGGGGTGGTGCAGGCGCCTTCAGTGACGGAAAGCTTACTTTGTCTACTGAGGTTGGCGGATGGCTTAATGAGTACTGCACTGAAGATGCCCTGTGGGATCTGTTGAAGTACGTTGACGGCGTTTACATCAAGTTTGGGGCAACCAAGCATCTTTACGGTGTGAGTCAACAGAAGTTTGAGGAGATTGAAAGAAAAGCTTCTCTTGCTGGATTGAAGCTTGTTCAGCAGAAAGTTCGGCACATGGGCACTGAAAAATGTGCTGAGACTCTTCGTAAGATGCGTAATCACCTTGAGGGCAGGGTTGACATCAGAACCAGCACAGACGTGAAGAGCCTGCTGGTTAAGGACGGCAAAATTGAAGGCGTTGAAACCACAAAGGGCGAGAAGTTCTATGGCACGTATGTGATTGTGGCGCCTGGCCGAATCGGCGCCGAGTGGCTGAAGACTGAGGCAGAACTTCTTGGCTTGAAAACCTTGAACAATCCTGTTGACATCGGCGTCAGGGTGGAGCTTCAAGCCGCCGTCATGGAGGAGCTTACGAAGACTCTGTATGAGCCTAAGCTGATTTATCACTCTAAATCCTTTGACGATGCCGTGAGAACCTTCTGTGTTTCGCCATTAGGAGAAGTAATCACCGAATCATATGATGGCGTCTTAACAGTGAACGGACAAAGCTATGCTGAACGAAAAACAAAAAACACAAACTTTGCCATCCTCGTCAGCACATCCTTCACAGAGCCCTTCAGAGAACCTATAGCGTACGGAAAATACATTGCTCGGCTCTCAAACCTTCTCAGTGGAGGAGTAATCGTTCAAAGGTTAGGCGACCTGAAGGCTGGACGCCGCTCAACAGAAGAGCGCATAAAACGAAGCCTGTGTGTTCCAACCCTCAAGAACGCCACGCCCGGAGACTTGAGTTTCGTTTTGCCTTACCGTTACTTGGCTGACATCAAAGAAATGCTTGAGGCACTAGACAAGGTTTCTCCTGGAGTAAACTCAAACGACACCCTGCTTTACGGAGTTGAAGTCAAATTCTATTCAACCCGACTTGAAATCACTGACAATTTGGAAACCAAAATCAAGAACCTCTTCACTATCGGAGACGGCGCTGGAGTAAGCCGAGGACTCATTCAAGCTTCTGCCTCAGGCGTTATAGTCGCCGGAGAGATTGCGAAACGGGCAAAAAAACAGTAATTTCTTGGTTGCTTGGTGGGACCGCCCGGATTTGAACCGGGGTCCCGAACGTCCGAGGCTCAGAGCCTAGACCAAACTAGCCGACGGTCCCATGGGATTCTTTGTTGCATCAGTTTTACATAAGCATTCTCTATGCTGGTTTTGTTGAAGTTGCAAACCGTGACTATCAAATGCGGTTTTTGTCGAAAAATGGAGAAAGTTTTTATACTTTAATCCTGATGTCGGGGTATGCAACTGCTATTTGACTTTCCGCTGAATTGGGTTATCCTATTTTTTGCTTTCTTATGCGTATGGGCAGTTTTGATGTTTAGCAGAAAGAAGAATGGTATTCGAAGTGAAGTTAAGGAGCAGGTTTACTTGGCTGCGGCGGGCCTGTTTTCGCTGTTTCTTATGGAGGTTTTTGCTACCCAATCTGGCTTGTGGCATTACATTCCAGGAGATTGGCCAGTGATTCTGTGGCCTACATACGTTGCTGCCATACTGTTTGGTTATCAGCTACTACGCTTTATTGAAGAACGGTTAGTAACAAAAAGTGTGGCAGTGCGTTAGAGGTTTATCTGTCAGCGAATTTGCTTCTGTTTCTTTTGAATTTCTTTTTGCATTTTACGCTGCAGAAATAGTAGGTTTCTCCGTCATGGGTGATTTTGTATTTAGCCGTCTTTTCGTTCAGAATTACTCCACATACAGGGTCTCTAGGCATCAGTTTTCCTTCACCCTACTCAATGATGGATGCCCTTGATAAGGTATTTGCTTGTTTTTGCGTGTTTTTTGGGGCTGAATGCTTGTGCGGGTAATGTTTAATAGTTAGGTTCTCTTATCAAAAACGAGTTATAAGTCATAGGTTAATGTGGTTGCTTTTTTAGCCACTTTTTGACATGTTTATGGAGGATGGGTTAATGGCGAACTTTAAGATTGGGGACCGAGTGAAAATTCCCGTGCACAAAGTGTTCCATCAGGAGGCGGGACACTTCGGCAAAGTTGTGTACATAAGCGAGGATGGAGAAACCGTGACTGTAAAATGTGACCGGAAACATAACGGCAAAACAGTTGCCTTCAACATCGCCTTTTCATCCATCAGAGAATAAGCTTCACAAATCTTGTGCAGTCGAATTCCAGAAAAAATACTGTTTTCAACAATCTTCTGCTATTAGGCTCCTAATATGCCTGTGAACTGTCTTGGAAGAAGCTAGAATCGTTTAGTTGATGTGAGAAGACGTTTTATATCGCGTTCTGCACTCCATTTTCGCGAATGTCAGTGATTCTATGATACATGAAATCAGTGATTCAATCCGAAAGCATGATGATGGCGATTTTCTTTATCCCTGCTACGAGGAGAACTGCATTTCAAACATTCCAGGAACACTGCTGGACTTGTTTGGTGTTAATAGTAACTTGGCGAAGCTTCCTGTTGTGGGCGATGAAGTTGAAGCCGAAAAAGTTGTGCTTTTGGTTTTAGATGGTTTTGGCTATAACCAGTTTCTGCGTTACTACAGAGATAACGCATTTTTGGGTAAGCTTGCTGAAGAAAGTGACGTTTTTCCTTTAACAAGCGTTTTTCCTTCACAAACAACTAATGCTCTCACGACCTTGAACACGGGTTTGACTCCCCAAGAACATGGGCTTTTTGAGTACTATCTTTACCTCAAGGAGGTCGACATGATAGTCAACACCCTCCGTTTTGAGCCCCTAGGGTCCAAGCGCCGAAACGAGCTTGTGGAAAAAGGATTCAGCCCAGACATTCTGTTTAAGGGAAAAAACCTTCAAACCACCTTAAAGGAGGCAGGCATCAAGTCATTTACTCACATATACTCCGCATACGCCTACAGCGCCAACGCTTCCCTCCTCTTCAAGAACAGCACACTTGTGCCATCTTTGAGGTCATCAGACCTGACTTTGTCGTTAAGAAAAAACTTGGAAAAACAAACTGGACCAGCCTACTTTTTTGTCCACTTCAGCACCTTGGACATGATTTCTCATGAATATGGACCAACCAGCGACGAATACTCCACAGAGCTGTCTGTCATCTCTTACCTGCTAAACAAAGAGTTGATAGAAAAAATTGACCCAAAAACCGCAAAAGAGACGCTGATTGTAACAACCGCAGACCATGGAGGAGTGCACGTGGTTCCCGAAGAAACAACATTTCTTGAAGAGTTCCCTGATGTTATAGGGAACCTGCAGTGTGGCAAGTCTGGGCAGCATATTTTGCCTACGGGAAGTCACAGAGACCTTTTTCTTCATGTCAAAGAGGAAAAGCTGACAGAAACAAAGGAACTGCTGTCAGAACGGATTGGTACCAAAGCGCAGATTGTTGAAACTAAAGAGGCAATCAACAGGGGTCTGTTTGGGTTAGGAGACGTAAGCAGTCAGTTCGTTGATAGGGCTGGAAATCTGTTGATTCTGCCTTATGGAAACGAAACAGTGTGGTTTGACCACTTCAAGGGTTTCAAGTATAATCCTCTTGGTCAACACGGCGGACTAAGCAAGGACGAAATGCTTGTTCCCTTTACAGTAAGCAGACTCAGCGACCTGAAATAGACACGTCACGTCTTGTTTAGGCGGCTTTCTGTTTCATTATATCTGTTATTTTGACTTCGGGATGATGGTACCGTTTCTGTTTGACGTTTACCTTTCCTAATTGGATTGCCTCTTTTGGGCACCATTGGAAACAGGCAAAACATACCAGACAGTTGTCTCCCCATGACGGCTTGTCGTCAACAATGCTGATGTTATTCATGAGGCACACCTTTGCGCACACTCCGCATCCGTCACATTTTTCGTCTGAAACGAAGGCAAGAGAGCCCCAGCCTCCCAGTATGACCTGCTTGAATAAAGACAGAAGCTTTGGTGTTGCTTTAATAAACAATCCTGAAAGAAAAAAGTTGACGAACATGTTGCTTGTTTCAATTATTCCCTCTTTCCGTTCTGTCACGCAATCTACAATCATATCAACTTTCTTGTTCCAGTTATCAAACATTTCTTTCTGTTTCTCTTCTGTCTGCGTTTCCCACGCTATCCCATTGTGCGGCATTTTCACAGCGAATCCTGCTGATAGTTTTCCGCCTTGCGCTTCCACTGTTTTTCCAAATTTTTTCATTCCCTTCAACCGCATGAACCCGTAAGTGGAAACCGCAAAAACATACTTTGAGTCAAGGTTTCTGACTTTCTTCACGAAATCGTTGACTATTTTTGGCGCTTTGAAATCGTAAAGCGGAAAAACAAACCCGATTACTGTAGCGTCTGTGTCGATGCTGTCCTCTTTGATTAGAGATATGATTGGCGTCAATTTTCCGTCAAGTCTAGTTGCCAGGTCTCTTGCAACAGCAAACGAGTTTCCTGTCCCTGAGAAATAATAAATTTCAGTGTCAGGCATCGAATTACACAACCTGGAAACACCTTTTGTTGGTTTATACTAAAAAAGTGCACCCATTAGGAGATACTGACTGTTAGGCTGTTTTTCTTCTTGCTTCTGTTATGAGGTCTGTTAGGGCTGCGAAGGCTTTGCTGACGTCCTCCATGGCTAGGACGATTATGGTTTCTGTGTAGCAGCTCATGGTCTCCTCAATGTTGATGTGGCGCCGCGAAACCGCGTTATAGAAAGCCTGCACACATCCAGGAGTAGAAGTTATCTCGTCTGGGCTGCGGATGATGACAGTTGCCAAGTTCTGTTTCTGGTCCACCACATCGGTTTTGTCGAAGATGGAGCTGATTTTGTTAAAGGAGTATAAGTCAGAGATTAACGTGACAACAGAGTTGCCTTCTATGACTTGAAGAAATTCGCCTGAAAATGTTGCCAAAGTTTTTCGTATCTGCTCCAGATTCTTTCTTGTTCTGTCAACCGAAACCTTTGCCATGTCTGTTCGGATGTTTAAGCCGCTTCCCGCAACTACCCGTGTGATTTTTCCTTGCAGGATTGTGTAGTTTGCTTTGGCGCGTTTGACTGACGTTATGACGCTTTCAAGGTTCACGTCTTCGGTGTCTACGGCTTCTTTGACTTTGGGGAGGAGCATTCTGGCTATGGCGCTGTAGTTTCCGTAGTCTCTTTGCAGGGCATCCTGTAGGGAGAGGTCTTCGTCTATGAGGTTTTGGACTGTTTTCGAGATTGAATTGACCATTTTTGGTCACATTTGCCCGTTTTGTTAGAATATTGACCAAAATCTATATAAACTTTCCCGAAATATCAATCACAAACTGGGAACCACAATGAAAAACACGGTCATATTAGCCTACAGCGGCGGACTAGACACATCCGTCCTCATAAAATGGCTACAAGAAAACCATGACGTAGACGTCATAACATTCACAATGGAGCTGGGGCAACAAACCGACCTAAAACAGGTCGCAGAAAAAGCCCACAGCCTAGGCGTAAAAAACCACTACTCAGTGGACGGCACAGAAGAATTCGTCCTCAAATACGTATTTCCAGCCATAAAAGCAAACGCCCTATACGAAGGAAAATATCCCATGGCAACAGCCCTAGGACGCCCCCTCATCGCAAAAAAACTGGTCGAAATCGCACAAAAAGAAGGCGCCATAGCAGTTGCCCATGGTTGCACAGGAAAAGGCAACGACCAAGTACGCTTCGACGTCACAGTCAAAGCCCTTGCCCCAGACCTGAAAGTTATGGCTCCAGTTAGGGAGTGGGGGATGTCAAGGAAAGAGGAAATCAAGTACGCCAACGAAAAAGGCATCAGCATTCCTCATTTATCTGATCCCTATAGTATAGACCAGAACCTGTGGGGACGCTCCATAGAATGCGGACACCTAGAAAATGCGGATCAGGAGCCTCTGGAAGAAATATACGAATTAACTGTCTCTCCTGAAGATGCACCAGACAAACCCGAATACGTGACAATCAAATTTGAAGCTGGCTGCCCAGTTGCCCTGAACGGAAAAGAAATGAAGCCAGTGGCTTTGATTGAAAAACTCAACGAGATTGCGGGCAAGCATGGAGTTGGACGCGTCGACCACATCGAAGACAGGCTAGTGGGCATAAAATCAAGGGAAATCTACGAATCCCCAGCCGCCGAGGTGCTGATGGAAGCCCACAAAGACCTCGAAAAGATGGTGTTGACCCGTCATGAACTTGAATTCAAGAAGCTGATAGACGAAAAATGGACTCAACTCGTTTACACAGGCTTGTGGATAGACCCCCTAAGGGAAGCCCTAGAAGCCTTCATTGACAAGACTCAGGAACGGGTCTGCGGCGAAGTAAAAATGAAACTGTACAAGGGACGTTGCTGGGCTGCGGCACGCTCCTCGCCAATGTCTCTATACGACAAGGACTTGGCAACCTACGAGGTGGAAACAGACTTCAACCAAGCCTACGCTGAAGGCTTCATAGAATTGTGGGGACTGCCCACAAAAGTAGCCAACGTACTGAAAGAGAAGGTGAAAAAAGAAAAACAATGCTAGAATAAGGAAGCGGCTTCGGCTGCTTCCCGTTCATGTTTGAGGTGAAAAAAGTTGTCTAAACTGTTGCGTGGAGGAAGAATCGGCTCTGCCCGAAAGGATGTGGTGGAATTTACTGCATCCATAAAAAGCGACCAGAAGCTACTGGAAGCTGTCATCAAAATCAACCAAGCCCACGTAACCATGCTCCTTGAACAACAAATAATCAAACCTGAAACAGCAGCAAAACTTCTAGCAGCCCTCAATGAAATCGACCCAAAAATGAAGCTGGACCAGACCCTAGAGGACGTTCACTTAGCCGTTGAAGAAGAAATCAACAAAAAAGTCCCAAAAGATGTTGCTGGAAACTTGCACATCGCAAAAAGCAGGAACGACCAAGTTGCAACAGCAATCAGGATGGCGCTACGGACAAGCCTCCATGACCTAATAACCCTGATAGTCACGTTACAGGACTCTCTAATCAAGCTGGCTGAAGAGCACACAGAAACACTGGTGCCTTCGTATACTCATTTGCATCCTGCTCAACCCGTGACCTTTGCTCACATCCTAGTAAGTTACGTGGATGCGCTACAGAGGAGCATAATGAGGATAAAGGGGGCGCTTCCGCGCGTTAACTTGTGTCCTATGGGTGCAGGAGCCATAGCAACCACAAGCTTCCCAATAAACAGGGAACGAACCGCAGAACTCCTTGGGTTTAGTGGTGTGCTGGAGAATTCTATAGATGCTGTAGGCAGCCGCGACTTTATTCTAGAAACCATGGCAGACCTAACCATACTTGCCACAGACGTCAGCAGAATGGCTGAAGACCTTATTGTCTGGAGCTCACCCGACTTCGGAATCGTCGACCTCCCCGAAAGCTTCGCTTTCACAAGCAGCATCATGCCCCAAAAAAAGAATCCCGACGTCCTAGAGGTAATCAGGGCAAGGATGAGCCAAATTCTCGGCAACTTCGTAGCATCAGCCACTACACTGAAGGCTTTGCCCTCAGGCTACAATCTGGACCTCCAGGAACTTACACCGAAGCTTTGGGAATCCATAGAAACGGTTTCAGCTTCATTAGGTGTGCTTTCTGAGTTAGCCAAACACCTTACCGTGAACAAGGACATCTTCAGTAAAGACGTTCTTAACTATTCGACTACGACTGAGCTGGCTAATTTGCTTGTTAAGAAGTATGATGTTCCTTTCAGGACGTCCCACAAGATTGTTGGCGCAGTCGTCAAAACCTTGTTGGACAAGAAACTGGCCCTTTCAAGCCTGAAACCTGAACTGTTAAATAAGACCGCTAAAGTTGTTGCGGGAATCACTTTAGCCGTTAAACTGGTTGACATCAAAGACTCAATTGACCCCAAAAAGTTTGTTGAAAGCCACAACGTCATTGGTGGTCCAGCTCCAGCAGAAGTCAAGCGGATGCTCAAAAACCGTAAACAGTTGACCGTTCAATCAAAAAAGAGCCTCACAACACACAAAAAAGGGCTAGAGGAGGCTGACCTGCAGCTCAAGTCTGCGGTTCAGAATTACACGTTAAACAAAAAATGAAGATTAGAATAGTGTAGGTTAGAACTGTGAAAACAAACATCCCACCCAAAGAAAATGGTAAAGCTGTTCTCGTTTTAGAAGACGGCTCCATCTTTGCTGGTTACGGTTTCGGCGCAGCAAAGAAGGTTACAGGCGAATGCGTCTTTTCTACTTCCATGGTCGGATATCCTGAATCGTTGACAGACCCCTCCTACAAGGGACAGATTCTAACTTTCACGTATCCTCTTGTTGGAAACTATGGCGTTCCAACCTACGACAAAGAACATGGAGTCCTCAAATACTTTGAATCCGACGACATCAAAGTAACAGGCTTCATTGTCCACGAGCTATGCAAGAATCCTTTCCATTGGGCATCCACCCGAACACTGGACCAGTGGCTCAAAGACGAGGACGTGCCCGGAATATACGGAATTGACACCCGTCAACTCACAAAAAAGCTCAGAGTCAAAGGTGTCATGCTCGGCATCCTGAAAGTGTGTGAGGCAGATGAGGAGCCAGACATGCAGAAGCTTCTGAAGGAAGTAAAGAATGTTCAGGACCCCAACTTCACAGACCTCGCGAAACAGGTGACCGTGAAGGAGCCAGTCCGTTACGAGGCTGGAGGAAACAAGCTGGCAGTAGTGATTGACTGCGGCGTCAAATACGGCATCCTAAGGAACCTGTTACAAAGAGGCTTTGATGTGGTGAGGGTGCCTCATGATTATTCGGCGGAGCAGATTCTGGACTTTAAGCCTGACGGCGTGATGATAAGTAATGGTCCTGGAGACCCTAAACAGTGTGTGAAGACGGTTGAGGCTGTTAGGGAGTTGCTGGACAAGGACATGCCCATGATGGGGGTGTGTCTTGGTACTCAGATTTTGGCTTTGGCTGTGGGTGGGGATACTTACAAGCTGAAGTATGGTCACCGTTCCCAGAACCAGCCTGCTCTGGACTTGGAGACGGGACGCTGCTACATTACTACCCAGAATCATGGCTACACAGTGCAACGAGACTCTTTGAAGGACACGGGATTGACGGAGTGGTTCATGAACGCCAACGACAAGACAGTTGAAGGCGTAAAGCACGAAACCAAACCTGCCTTTGCTCTCCAGTGGCACCCCGAAGCATCGCCCGGACCATACGACACAGAATTCCTGTTTGACCGGTTCCGAAAACTTGCGGAGGCGAAATAAGGTGCCCAAGTTTGAGTGGATAAAAAAGGTAATTGTCTTGGGCAGCGGCGCCATCAAAATTGGGGAAGCCGCAGAATTCGACTATTCTGGAAGCCAGTGCCTAAAGGCTCTTCGTGAGGAAGGAATAGAAACTGTTCTGGTCAACCCTAACATTGCCACAATCCAAACTGACCCAAGGTTAGCAGGCAAAGTTTACCTTCTGCCCGTAACGCCTGAGTTCGTGGAAGAGGTCATCGTAAAGGAGCGTCCAGACGCCATCATGCTAAGTTTTGGGGGACAAACTGCCCTGAACTGTGGTGTCCAGCTTGCCAAAAGTGGCGTTCTCGAGAAGTATGGTGTCAAAGTTTTGGGAACTCCTGTTCAGACTATAGAGGACACTGAAGACAGGGAACTGTTCCGTCAGTCCATGATTAAGGCTGATGTGGGGATTGCCAAAAGCAAAGCTGCCAGCACCTTGAAGGAAGCTCTTGAGGTGGGCAGGGAAATCGGTTATCCTGTTATTGTTCGTGTGGCTTACACTTTGGGCGGTAAAGGCTCAGGCGTAGCATACAACGAAGAAGAACTACGTGACATTGTCTGCCGCGCTTTGGGCATGAGCATGATTTCTCAGGTGCTGATTGAGGAGTATTTGGGGCACTGGAAAGAGGTCGAGTATGAGGTTATGCGGGACTACGATGACAACTGCATAATCGTCTGTAACATGGAAAACTTTGACCCCATGGGAGTCCACACAGGCGACTCCATAGTAGTTGCCCCCAGCCAAACACTATCCAACCGCGAATACCACATTCTCCGCTCAGCCTCCATCAAGGCGATACGGAGCCTAGGAGTCATCGGCGAATGTAACATTCAATGGGCTCTTGACACCAAATCTGAAGAAATCCGCGCCATAGAAGTCAACGCTCGGCTGTCACGAAGCTCAGCCCTAGCAAGCAAAGCCACAGGTTATCCCATAGCCTACATTGCAGCAAAACTGTGCATCGGCTACACGTTGCCAGAACTGCAAAACAAGGTCACCCACATAACAACAGCTTGCTTTGAGCCTGCCCTCGACTACCTTGTAGTCAAGTATCCCCGCTGGGACCTGCAGAAATTCAGGAACGTAGACCGTCATATTGGTCCCCAGATGAAGTCTGTGGGCGAGGTTATGGGCATCGGAAGATGCTTTGAGGAGGCACTGCAGAAGGCTATCCGCATGCTGGACATTGGCAAGCTGGGTCTGGTCTGCAACTCGGACGAGGATGAGCCTGAAACGTTAGAGACGCTGGAGGATGCTTTGGCGCATCCCACAGACCAACGGCTCTACATGATAGTTAAAGCCCTAAAACAGGGCATGTCCATCGAAAACATCTACGAACTAAGCGGCGTCGACCCCTTCTTCCTCCACAAAATCCAAAACACCATCAACATGCAAAAAACGCTATCCACAATCAGCCAACAAGACAGCCGCTTCCTAGAAACCCTCAGAGAAGCCAAACGTATAGGCTTTTCAGACAAGCAGATTGCAGTTTGCCGGAGCACAGACGAGTTTGCTATACGGAAAATTAGGAAAGAAGCTAATATTGTTCCTGCTGTTAAGCAGATTGATACTCTTGCTGCTGAGTGGCCAGCGAAAACAAACTACTTGTATTTGACTTATGGCGGAACCGAGGATGACATCGAGTTTTCCTCTAGTAACATGAAGGTTATTGTTTTGGGTGCTGGCGTCTTCAGGATTGGCTCCAGCGTAGAGTTTGACTGGTGCGGAGTCAACACCATATGGGCTCTCAAAAGGAATGGTGTCAACGAGGCTATAATGGTCAACTATAATCCTGAAACGGTTTCGACAGACTATGACATGAGCGACAAGCTCTATTTCGAGGAGCTGACTCTGGAGAGAATCTTGGACATCTATGACAAGGAGCAGCCCTTCGGAGTCATAGCCAGCGTGGGCGGACAAATACCCAACAACTTAGCGCTTAAGTTGTCTAATCAGGGAGTTGACCTGCTGGGCACATCAGGCGAAAGCATCGACCATGCAGAAGACCGAGTAAAATTCAGTGCCCTTCTTGACCAGCTTGGAATTCCTCAGCCAGAATGGCGAGACCTAACAAGAACCAGTGACATCAAAAAGTTTGCCCAGAAGGTTGGGTACCCAGTTCTTATTCGTCCCAGCTACGTGCTGTCAGGCAGTGCCATGAGGGTCGCCTACACCGAAGCTGAATTGGCAGATTACCTCAAGTTGGCTGCGAAAGTTTCGAGGGATCATCCTGCTGTAATCTCCAAGTTTATTGAGAACGCGAAAGAGGTTGAGGTTGACGGAGTCTACGACGGCGAAGACAACATCATAGGTGCCATCATCGAGCATGTTGAGAATGCTGGAGTTCACAGCGGCGACGCAACTATGGGAATTCCTTCGTTGACTTTGGATAGTGACGTGTTGCGGACTGTTCAGGATTACACTCACAAGATAGTTGAAGCTCTAGAAATCAGGGGACCATACAACATCCAGTACCTCGTTAAGGATGGCGTAACATACGTTATCGAATGCAACCTCAGGGCTTCCCGTTCCATGCCCTACGTCAGCAAAACCCGTGGAGTCAACATGATAGAACTCGCCACCCTTTCGATGCTGGGCAAAAAATTCAAGGACTCCGGCTTCACCGAGTTGCCACCCATTACCCACTATGGCGTGAAGGTTCCCCAATTCAGTTTCATGCGCTTGAGTGGAGCTGACCCTGTGCTGGGCGTTGAGATGCTGAGCACTGGAGAAGTAGCGTGTCTAGGAGAAAACTTTCAGGATGCCCTGTCTAAGGCTATGCAGTCTGCAGAGTTCAAGATGCCTCCTGAAGGCGGGTCAGTGCTGATTACTGTTGGCGGAAAGAAGCTGAAGGAGCAGATTGTGCCTATTGGTCGGGCGCTAAGGAATATGGGTTTCAAAATCTTTGCGACAAAGAATACTGCTGAGGTGCTGCGGAACGAGGGAGTAAACCAGATTTCTGTGCTGCATAAGGTCAGGGAAGAAGGTCAGACTCCCAACATTGTTGATTTCCTTCAGGAAGGCAAAATCGATTTGGTCATTAACATACCTATGCCCAATCATTTGGTCACCTTCTCGGAGGTTCTGAAGGACGAATACACCATCCGTAGATTAGCCATAGAATTCAACATTCCCGTTGTAACGAACCTTCAGCTGGCATCAGCATTAACCAAGCTGCTGGAACAACGGGAAGCAAACAAGTTTGACATCCGCTCCCTAAATGAGTACATGGACAGCCTGCCACGGAAATTCTGGTAAACAAAAAAAGAGAAGCGAAAGAGGTTTTACGCCCTCTTTTTTCTTAGGCTGAACCTTTGGAACTTGAGTTTTGCAGTCAATATTTTTTCTGTGCCAAAGAGCCTAGCTGCCACATACAACACTATGACTGTGAAGATTGCCATGTATATGATTCCGCCAATTGCGCCGACATAGTTTCCTGTGAAGGACACGTTGGCTGCCAGCATCGGATGAGTGAAGGGTATTGCAAGTAGTATGATTGAAAGCGGGAAGGGTAACGCATTGATGTCTGTGAACATTGTGAAAATCATGGGAACGACAAACAGTATCGAGAGGGGACCTACTAGAGCTTGGGCACCTCTCACGTCCTCGGCGAAAACAGATAACGAAATCGCCAATGCTAGGGCTGAAAGAAGCGCCATAAACAATGACACTCCAAGAATAGCATATGAGGCAAGGGATGGCGCCAATCCTATGGATGCAAGGTCTACAGTTACGTTTGACGACATTCCCATGAATGAATTCATGTAATAACTAAAGCCGATAAGGTATGCTACTGCTCCGACAAGAGCCACAATTATTGAGCCTGTTAATTTGCCTGCTAGAATCATGGTGCGGTTAATTGGCAATGTAAGCAGCGTTTCTAAGGTTTTTTCCTCTTTTTCTGATGCTACTGCAGTGGCTGCAAGCTGCATGGCGAAGATGAGCAATGTTATCATTCCGACGGGCATGATTGTGGTTTGAGAAAACATTAAGCTGAAGAGAACATCGGGGCTAACATCCGCGCTTTTGCCCTTAACTATCGATTTATCCTTCAACTCTATGGGATTCAAAATCTGTGCTGCATTGGAGTCAGGAAATGCTTCGCTGATTGTCTGGTTAAGAATTATCTGCTCAAAAATGCTGAGCAATGCGTCTACTGTAGAAGAGCGTGTTGATTCAGCGATGCCACCGCCCCTGAATGGCGTGTAAACTGTTATGTCTGCAGTTTTTCTTTCAGTTATGTTTTCGCTGAACCCTGACGGGATGAATATTAGGCTGGTGAGGTTCGAATCTTGAACCTGAACTAGGGCCTGCTCTACAGTTACGTCATCGAGATTTTTTACCGAAAAATTATTTGCCACCATAAATGCTTGAAGGCTTAGTGCAACTGAACCTTGGTCTTGATCAATCAATGCTATGGAAGTTTCTCCTATGCTCTGTTGCGCTGTTTCTAGGGATGTTTGGACAGCAAAGCCCATCAAAGGAAACATCACAAGAGGAATAACAATCATTGGAAGGAGAACTTTCGGGTCTCTGACAAGCTCCTTAATCTCTTTTAGTATGATGTTCATTAAGCCTTTAAGCAAAGCCAACTACCTCCCCAAATACTTCCTCAAGATTAAGTGCATTGAATTTCTTTTTAAGTTCCTCTGGGGAACCTTGAGCAACGACTTTGCCCTTGTTAACCAGCGCCACGCGGTCGCAGAGATACTCCACTTCCAGCATGTTGTGGCTTGAAAGAAGCACGGTTACATTATGCTCTTTCGCGTAACGCTTTATGAGTGTTCTGACATGAACTGAATGAAGCACGTCCAAGCCGCTGTTAGGCTCATCCAGTATTGCCAGCTTAGGTTTAGTCATTAGGGCTCTGGCAACCAGAAGGCGGCGTTTCATTCCTTTGCTGTAGCCCTTCACTTTGTCTTTGAGGCGGTCTCCTAAACCAGAAATTTCAGAAGCTGCATCAACTAGCTTCTCTATGGCTGCTTTGTCGTTGGTTCTGAAGTTTGCCATAAATTTGAGGTACTCTAGCCCTGAAAGGTTCTTGTAGGCTCCAGCTTCTTCTGGAAGGTAGCTGATCACGTTTCGGACTTCTGATGCCTCATTAA
>Ga0272441_10006411_pt1 | contig 19745 bp, 10 predicted proteins | sample SSMProp6N_FD_193582 | JGI IMG/M metagenome (GOLD analysis project Ga0272441, IMG submission 193582) | Marine sediment archaeal communities from Little Sippewissett salt marsh, Falmouth, MA, United States - SSM-Prop-6N | ecosystem: Environmental > Aquatic > Marine > Wetlands > Sediment ... | reverse complement strand
ACCTGTGCTCCGGAACAAATAATTGACCGCCAACAGTATTTCTATAAAGATTTACGTTGCCTTTATTTACCCATTTAATAAATCCAAAATTAACATTATTTGTTCCGTCATCACCCCTGAAAATACCATGTATTTCAAAATCAGATTTTAAATATTGATCTTCGTCTGCAATATATCCAATTTCCGGAATGTCATAAATACTTGTTATTCCGTCTTTATTATATTTTGAAATATTATATTTTATTCTTAATTCGCTGCCTTCACCTGAAAAGTTTGCTCTTGTAAAATAAAAAGAATCACTTTCCAGTGAACCCCTGAAATTCTTCTGTGTTCCAAGGCTGAATTTTACGTATGGAAAACGGATAACCGCATCTCTATTTGGATGACGGTTTACAATGGCATAAAGATTATCATCATCTCCAAGAAACGGTTTGTCATGATTAATAGTATAGGTATCCGCAAGAATTTTAACTCTGCCGCCAGCAGCATCAACATCGTGTCTGGATAAATACCATTTTGTTAAAGAATTAATAAACGTGTCTGTAAATGCAGTTGGTTTAATTCCGGAATCAAAAACACCATCGCCTTCACCATATGGATTATCTTCTCCAAGATGAAAAAGTGTTCCAAGTTTATTATCAGAAAAACCATAGCAATATATTAAATCATATCTTGGTATTTTACTGCTGATAAGATCATCATATCCATATATAAAAATGCTATAATTTCTATGAGCAATGGTTCTTTTATTTTTTTCCGTTCCTAAATTATGCGTTGGTTCTCCTGGAAATTTATCAGGAGGTCTATCAGAAGTTTTTCCCGTTACTTTCAATGTTTTTACAACATCACCAAGAGTAGTGTCGGTAACAGAACTTACTTTAAAAAAAGTATCATTTTGTAATTCTTTATTTGAAATAAATAATATATCATTAATCTGTATTTTATCAGATACAGAAATTCCATTTGGATCTAATGTTATTTCATCCACATCTGGAGAAATATAAATTACTTCCTTTACTACAAAAGTTTTTGAATTAAATGGAACTCCATTTATTAAATTAAATATATATATAGAATCATAAGTATCATTCTCTTTTGTTTTAACGCTTGCTTTTAAAAAACCAGAATTACTATTTATATCATCTCTTAAATACCTTACATAATCTTGCCATAAATAATCTGCACCAAGATCAGGAATTTCATAGTCTCTTGCATAATTTGATTTTATGCCTCCTCTTAATCTAAGATTGCCAGTAAGCATCCATTGAGCAAAACTATTTAAAGGACTAATTGAGGCCATTGCATATTCATGAGGTTTTTTCAAAAATTCTTCAATGCTCCTGCGCTCATTATATTTCCAAAACTTTTCCCATGAACGACCACATAAAGCACGTGGATAATTTGTTCTGCTATTAAAAGTAGGAGGACAATTAAATACTATTTTATGATAAGACAAAAATGTTTTTGAAAACTGTATAGGATGTGCTTCAGATCCAGCAGGTTGTCCAGGCAAATGATCCCTATGGTCTATTCCCTGTTGAATAAAATCAGGAATATCAGGAAAAGTTCCTGTTGAAGTAACCGTGTCTAAAGATAAAACATTCGGACCAGATCCAGATTCTTTATTTAATAATTTATATGTAGCTACGATTGATGAAGGATCTGCTCCTTTGCCGTTCCAGCTAAAGACTAAATCACTTCCATCAAGTTCTTCAAACGTAATTCTACCTGAACCACCATCATATGAATAAACATCTCCTGCTGTTAATTCGTAACGATCTCCAGGAGGATAAATAATTAAATTTTGACCAATAGAAGCAGCTACATCTGAATCAGTATAAATAGTTTCAAGTCCGGTATATCTTTTAATTGATCCTGGTGAACCGGCAAGATAAAATCCCTGCAAAAGCCCTGGAGACATTGAAATATTGTCATTCACCCTTACTTTTTTAACATATACTTGATTAGATGATTTTTTTACAAATTCATAAATACCATCACCAATTTCTGTGGCATAGTCAAGATCTGTCGCGTTTCTATTTTTACATCCGTCTAATTTTATTAAAGAGCCAACTTCTAAATTATCAAAATCAGGAGTAGGAGTCCCTGTTAAATTGATAATCATAGTATCATCTGCCGGTGTTTCTTCAGTAAAAGAAAGAACGCTATTTACAATGGGAAAAGCGTTAGGAAATTCCGTATATTTAATTTTTAATATTGTTCCTTCGTCTACTGTACCTTTATATCCAAAAGGAATCTCAACATCATTGTTTTGGCTCTGGCCGAAAAAATGAACATTTAAACCTCTAAGAATAGCACTTTCGCTATGATTCAAACCAGCACCGACAATCAGGCTTAAAGATTTTTTCTGAGAATATCTATCCAGTACCCAGAAATTTACGTTTTCATCTTCCGGTCCTTTATTTAACATTTCTTCAGAACCAGATTCAAAATTCGTATCTATAATTTTTCCTGTATACGCAAACGTGGCATCGAGTGGAATTTCCACATCTGCTGGAATTTTTTCAGAAACTATTTCTTTTTTAATAGTGCCTTCAAAAGCAGATTCATTATGTGGAAGATGAAGATGCCTTATTTTTACAGGGTAACAATGAGAAGCAACAAATAAAGTTCCTTTCGCTTGAGGATTTCTCAGAGGCTTAAATTTTAAAACAATAGAAGCATTTTTAGGATATGTCGCTCCTCTCATATTGAGAGGAAATGTTTTTGTGAATTTTGTTCCAGCAGGATCCCATCTTAAATAATTATATTTTAACGATCCAGCATTAAAACCACCTCTTGTATTTATTCCAAATATTTCTTCATATAATAGATTAGAATCATCATTTACGAATTTTGTAAATACCTGAAAAGATCCTCCGACAATATGCTGAATCCGATCAAGCATATAAGGATCAAGACTGCCATAAAAATCCAAAGTTTCTGTTCCTGGACCACCATTATGATAAACGATATTATGAAGAACCACCGATAAAGGGAAATGTTCATCAGGAACATCATTAATATTTTTTACGTTAGTCACTCCATATTTATCTGAGTAACCAATTTGTAATCTTGGCCAGTCATTATCTGTATATTGACCATCTGATCCAGGATCCACATCATAATCCAAATACCAATACCCAAGTAATTCAGCGTTTCCATTGTCTGCGATTACAGTTCCGTCAAAAGATAAAAGAGATTTATTTAATTCATTATATTTTGTCCAAAGTCCAATTATCGGATAATTCCAAACATGAATATTTCTATTTTTTAAATTACCGTCTTCATCCAATGATTTTAGCTGCATTACTGGATGCATAATACTTTCACTATTGCCATTAATATCTACATCACCACTACCTAATGTTCCTTCATATACAACAGGAGGCTTATCTCCAATTATATAATCAGCATTTGCCTGAAAATCTGATTTTGCCTTAATCATTAAATCACCAGAAGCATCAGCAATTACAGGAGTTTCAGAAAGAATCAATCTCCATAATTCAGGAGCAAAAGGATGAGCAGTGTATTGACCAGGAATAATTCTTAAATTATTAGAAGAAATAGATCCATTTGTCTGAATAATATCTCCAGCATTAACTTCCAATTTTTTTGGCTGAATAATATTTGAATAATAGCCTTTCTCGATGGCAGTATTGTCTACTTTTTCTTTTATTCTTATTGTCGAAACGGCTGCTCGATCTATTTCAGATTTTTTCTCGAATTTAATTTCATCATGATATGCTTTATGTAAAGTCGAATCCGTATCCAATGCTTTTGCCACATTCGGCCCAACAGAAGGAAGATATTCTCCTGTCCCAACATTCTGTGTTTCATTGACTAAAAGATTCTCTCCCAAATTCCGGACATACATTTTACCGGAATCAGGAATAACAATGACAACCGTATTATTTTTATCAAATTTATTTTCTGTATTTATATTTACAGCGTATTCAATAATTCCATTTTCAGGTTTTGTCGCCTGCGTAATCCTGGCAGAAAAGAATTCAAGATCAAAATTAAATGTTTCTCCTATTCCTTCTCTATGTCCTATTTCTTCCTCTTCTCCACCAATTAAATAAACAGTCCCTGAATAATTATCCACAGGATGAACAGCCCACCAATTTGTATTATTCGCAGGAACGGCAACTTTAATTTGATTCGATGAAGAAGAAACATTTTCGGCCAATCCAGCCATATAACCAAATCCAAATGATCTTACTCCATTATCGTGCAGCATTTCTTCAACAAATTTTCCAATGCCACGTGCGCCAAATAAAGCAGTAGATAAATCCACATCCGGATCCGTCACGCCCAAATCAGCAGTAGTCAACATTGGTTTTAAAGACCGATAGCTTAACTCACCGGTATAAACACCGCCAGATGATTGTTCTACGTCTGTAACCTGGCTTATTTCTAAAAGATGAGGAACATTCCAGATTTGATTTTTATTAATGCTTAAAACATAAAACTTTCCAGGTTCACATGGCTTTCCAGGAAAGCTATGAACAGAAGTGGCCACCAATAAATTAAGATTCCCTACCGGATGACCATATTCCGATAATGTCTGCCTTAAATGTAAAAACCTTGGTGTATACTGTAAAACTTTATTTCCGTCCAAAGGGAAATAAGTTCCAGACATTTCCGCATATTCATCCCTGTCCGGATCAAATGCGACTATATAATTTTCGTTTGCATCTTCTATATCCCTGGAACAACCCAGATAAATAATCCATCTTTCTACAATTTCATCTGCGTCATGATCTTTCTTTAATGAAGAAACTTTTATATTTAATATTTCTCCTGCGACTCCCTGGAAAGTAACATCTTCAAGGACTGTAATTTTTTCTTCATTATATCCGGAACCAGTATCCGTTTCTCTCCCCAACGTTAAAACATCATCTTTTTTTATTACGGTAAAATTATCAATACGAATCCGTATATAATTACTTCCTGCAGAAATATGAGTCTGCAATTTAGATCTGAAAATATTCCTTGGAGCAGCAGCCGTAACAATTAATCTTTTTTCTCCTTTTGTGAGATTTCCTGGTTGGGGATTAACCGTAACAATGGGCCTTCCCATTTCACTGAATACCCTTTCACTGGATCCTGTTTCAATAGCCGAAAGATCAATCGTATCGTTTCCAATAGTGTTTTCTGTTCCGCTGTCATATTCACGCCTTACCGATTTAATTAATTCTTCAACAAGAAATTTAACAGACCTGTCAAAATACCAGTTCTTTCCGTCTTTTACGCTCGATGCATCTTTTTCAATAAATTCTTTTTCCAGTGAATCAAGTTTTAAATTTGCAGAACCCGTTAGATCAGTCGTAAAGCTATTAATCCTGAAATGAGCAAGATCATACGCAACCGTCATTTCCGCTTTTGGGAATTTACCGACTAATTTCGCAGGACGGAACTGAATATCCAGATTCGTTCCGTTAGGTGTTTTTAAAAACAGCGCATCATTTCCATTGACTGTTTTAAAATCGATTGTTTTTAAATTATCAAAAGCATAATCACTGTTGTTTAATTTTAAAGACAAAGAAGACGCTTTAAAACGAAATGGTTTAACTCCTTCGGTCCCGATATTGATTACGTCAGGAATACTCTCGACACGATAAATACCGGCAAATTCCGTAAAGTCAACCCATTCAGGATCTCTTCCTGCCTCTTCCGGATTTTCTTTTCCATGATCAAGAATATATAAACGGACTTCAGTAAAATTATCTCCACGATCAGGAAGATTTTTTGTTAAAGATTCCGCAAAAATATTACCGGCTGTATTTCCAGGTCCACCTTGCGGAGGAACATCTCTTATTGTAAAATCAATAGGATCCAATACTTCATCTGCACCAATAGAAGTAGTCAATAAAGGAAGCGCATTTCCTCTGATTCCCGTAATATTAAAAGGAATCAATAAACTGCTTTTTGGTAAGCCAGTATTTGAAATGCGTGAATTTCTTTTTACTTTTAAATAATAAAAATCAGTTGAATCAAGAGTATAAACTTCGCTCTTGGCAAATAAATCAGGTTCAGTTCCCGATTCTGTATTAAATCCAAACGAGCCTGATTTATCTGTTCCGTTATTTTTTCCAATAACCTGATTAGAAGGACCGGAAACAACAAATAAATCAGTGTTGTTTGCGAAATGAAGATTATTATTATAATTAATTATTTCATTATTCGGGCATCTTATTGCATTTCCGCAATTATGAAAAACATTATTTTCAGCAACCAGATTTAATGAAGCACCGTTTATTTCAAGACCATAACCATCTGTAGGAGTGCTTATATCTTTTAAATTGGAAAATTCATTACGCCATATTTCAAATTTATTTCCGGAAACAATATATATTGCAGTCGCCCCTCTTCCTGCTCCCTGTACTATGGAATTATGAATTTGAACATTTGCAGTGTTTCCGGATCCAAATGCAATTGCTTTTTTCGCAGGGCCAATTGATAAGCCTGATTGGTAATAAATATTAATATTTCGAATAATAATATTACCATTTGTTACGTTTGTGAATTCAAATATTTCCTGGTTCGTATCGGCAATTATTTTAAAACCTTCTCTGGCGACTCCATTATTAGGACTAAGGCAATCAATAATAAGATTATGTCCACCAAGATTAACTGTATTTAAAACAGCTTTTAAATCATCATTTAGATCATAAGCGATATTTAAAGTAATATCACCTGTTAAAGTGCCACCTGCAACAATATCGTCAAAAACGGTTTTTAAATCATCGTACCCATTTGGAAATGATGATTTTCCATTGGCTACTTCATATGCCCCAATCGTTATTGCCATCTAAAATCTCTTTTCTTTTTCTGCACTTTTCTAAATGGGTCAAAAATTGTACCCTGTGTTTTTTCCGATATGGAATCGGGAAGAATGCTGACAGGATAAACATAGATATAATATTTTCTTTTTCCAATATGATCAAATTGATTGAAAAATCTTGCTGTCAAGGTAACTTCATAGCGTCCAGGATTTTCATATAAGGCAGAAGGATTCGTATCTGTCGATGTTGTTCCGTTGCCAAGATCCCATATTACAACAGAAGCATAAGAAGGTAAATCAGAAGTAAACTGAACGGTCAAAGGATATGGACCTTCTCTTGGTGTTCCTTCAAATCTAACAACTCTTTCTTCATGAATTACAAAAACATTATCATCGTAAGGATCAACAAATGGTGGACCATTCACATAAAAGTCTACATCAAATTTTTCAAATTTAACCGACTCTCCTCCAAAAAAAACAAATGGAATAACGGCATAAGAAGACGAAGATGTTCCTGTTCCAGAAAAAACTACTGTGTCCTCATCAAATAAATTTGCTGTTGTATTGATAACAACAAACGGAACGACAACAAATACTGAATCGCTTATAATCACAGTGTCGTCATCAAGTAAATTCGCTGTTGTATTGATGACGACAGAATATAAGTTTACAGTTACTTGTGGCGAAAATACAATTTCGTCACTATCGAATAGATTTGCATTTGTTGGAAAAGACATAATTATTATGTTGTATAGTAATCGTAGTCAGGAATTAAAACCGTATTGCCAGTACGATATCCGGAATCAAAGCCATAGGCATAAATATATGGCTCTCCATTGATATTCCTGCCTCCTTCCATTTGAGTAATTCCACTATTTGTGGCATAATACGTTTCGACAGGAATACCATATGCATGATTCATATCTACATTAAAATTGCCTTGATATGAAGTTCCATTGTTTTTAAATTCATGAATAACAGGAGGAATAGCCCAATAGTTTCCATTATCATCTCTGTTCATTCTAAAAAGAAGCTCAGATCTGCAGGTAAATCTATGTTCTATGCCATTAAGACCTTTCATTTTACTTGAATCATTCAAAGTTGATCTAAATGTACAATAAGGAGAAACAGTCCAATATCCTTGCCCACCAGTAGGATGATCCCCAAAAACTATATATCTATGCGGATATAATGACATAACAGGGTTCGATAAATCTGTTGAAGTCCCGTTGGAAGTATAAGAATATAAAAGACGATCAACTTCAATCGTATTATCTGCCGAAGGAACGGCTGCTCTTACGACCTTAACAAAATCATATTTTGTATTTCCATTAAAATCAATAATAGCATAATATTTATTTAATTGAAATTGAGATGCCGTGGCATAATCTAAAAAGTTAATTGTAACTGTAGTCCCTGCAGACGGTGAATTTGTGATTACGGCACCAACTGTCGTAGGGTCTTGATCTCCCCAATATTTATTCGTAGGATCCCAATCCATAAGAACAATTCCATCCCAATCACCTGATTTTTTTGCCGCAATTGATATTAACCTTGGACCTCCGCGAAAATCATAAATAAATTCTCCATCGTCTAAAGTATCAATATTAGTTCTGAACCATTCATGATATCCGGTATGAGCCGGTCCAGATACTCCTGCTGCGTCCCACCACAACCATCCACTAATTTGAATATACCCTCCACCGCTTCCATAATATCCAATCTGAAGAACTTTATGAGGTTCATCCCATTTATTCGGTGCTTCTGAAACGCCTTGACCGCCATCTACATCTTGATGATTGCTTACAACAATATAATAATGGTCAGTGCCATCGGGAGAGTATTGATAAGTATTATCAATCATATACCATCCTGGACCACCAGATGATTTTATAACAGGAGTAAACGTTACCGGACGAACAATCCAATTAGCTAAATTTGATAAAAAAGAATCATCATATGGAGGAACAGCAGAAAATACTTTTCCAAAACAATCAGATCTTTCTCTATTAAATAAAATTTTTGCCATAAAATCTCCTATGTTGTTATATAATCGTAATCAGGAATTAAAACTGCAAAATTCGCATAACTACCTATATATTTGTTAGAGCTTTGAAAAGTATTTACTACATATATATAATTATTACCGTCAATAACCCTTCCGTTATCCATTCTTGATAAAATTGAATCTCCAAAACCACTTGTTAAGATATTATTGGATACATAATGTTCTATAACCGGCCCATAGACACGATTCATAGATGTACCATCAGGATAAGAACCATTTCTTGTTTCATATACGAAAGGAATATCTGTTGCAACATTTCCATACTTATCATAATTTTCTCTAATCAATAATAATTCATTATAGTTCATTCTTGCTTCTCTACACATTCTTCCACGATCATATGGAATATAGCTATGAGTATCCGGAAGGCTACAATACGGTATTTTTGCATATCCATCGCCACCAATATCAGAACCGTATACATTATCATAGTAAACAAAAAATCGATGAGTATACGCAGTTAAAACAGAACCGGTATCAAATGAATTTCTTAATTGTTCTAAAATAACTTTACCAGCAGCATAAACAGCAGGTGTTGTTAAATCAGATACTTTTGAATAGCTTACTTTACGAACGTCATTAAAATCATAAAGATAATAAAAATTCCCAACACTAAAATTCGCTGCCGTGGCAGGGCTATCAAAAAGAACTTCTACATTTGTTCCTGCCGAAACGGTTGAATTAATCGGAGCCGCAACGCTTGGTCCTTCGACAAACCTTGAATCCCCTTCCCAAGGAGCCAATGTCATTGTGTCCCAATCACCATTGATAAACGTATTTATTGATAAAAAATTTGGACCTCCACGAAAATCATATTGAAATTGTACACCATCTCCTGTTTTTAAATAACATCCAAACCAACGCCATTGACCAGAATTAGTAGATGGATTAAAATAAAGATATCCGTCAATTCTAACCACGGAAGGAATTTCAGTATCATATCCTATCCGTATTATCATAGGAGGATTTGTAAAATTATTCGGATCAGAAGTAATATCTTCCGCTACTTTATTTGCAACTACGATATATCGAAAAGTTGATCCAGGGTAAGGCGTTGTTCGATAAGTCTGGTCAATAATATGCCATCCTGCACCACCCGTTACTGTAGGAGATGGAGAAGCAACAGGAGTTCCTTCGATCCATCTTTCAAACATAGTCATAAAAGAATCTGGATTACCAAATCCTCTGCCGGTACAAAGGTATCTTTCACGATTGAATACAATTTGTGCCATAAAAACCTCTTATATGTTACTCAAAATTATATTTATGAAGAAGCTTCTTGAGTAATATCCTCAAAAATATGTTGTAAAGTTTCATCAATATTAACTGATCCGATGTGCTTATAAAATCTATCATTATAATCAAAAGATACCCCTGTTGACACTATAATAAATACCCTGTCAACATCATCTCCAGTTCCTCCAGTAAAAACAATTGTTGGAAAACTATTTTTAGCAACTACATCCAAAATCTGAGAATCATCTTTCATTCCAACATTAACGGATTCAGCATTAATTACCGCTTCATTTATCTGCATGTTTGCCATTTTTAATTTTCCTTCTTTATTGTTTTATTTTGTTTTCTAACAAATTCAGCTACTTTTTGTTGTAAGCCAATTTTAAAATCATTTACAATATCTTTAAATAACTGATCTGCATATTCGGAATTAACATTAATATAAATCTTATGTAATGTCGAATCGCTGATTATGTTTACCAGTTTTCCTTCTTTAAGAACTTCAATTCTTGGAATAATCATTAATTCATTCATCTTAAATTCATAATCAGATATGTTCATTCCAATTTCTTGAACAGATGGAGGCTGGTTTCCTGAAGGCTTAAGAATTTCAGGTTCTTTCTTGATTGGTACTGCGTCTGTCATAGTAACTCCTTAAAAAGTGTTTTAAAAAAAGTTTTAAAGTTTTAAAGTTTCCCTTATCTTTAAAAGTTTATAAATAATCAATGGGCTTAATCTGCCTCCTGCTCTTTTTTCTCCTCCAAATAACCAATTATCATTATTACCCTGATTAACTGTATTATCCTTATTAACAAAAATGGGTTGACCACCGGAAGCATCTGAATTTTTAACATCAGCATAAGATACAGCACTGACTCCTGTGACATTTAAATACCATACCGTATCAGGATTTAAATTTTGTTGATCGCTTGCATCTCCTGTCCAACTCATATTCCCACCGATATTAATTGTGCTTCCTCCAAGATTATTGACAGGAACAAAATCAGCAGGAAAATCAATATCAAAATCACTTATGGTTGTAACTGTTTTAGAATTCATATCCACATTTCCTTTGTTCCCAAAGAAAGCATAAGGATTTAAATTCGTTGCAAAAGAAAACGTTCCTGAATTTTTATTCACAATTACATTATCGATTACATCCAATTTACCGTCACTTATTGATTGCGCTCCTGTTCCTGTAAACCGGATATTTGAAGATCCAACAGAATGAACCCATGAAGCACTTGCGCCAATTGTAAGATTTCCGGAATTAATATACATATCATTATCATTCATATCAAAAGATCCATTTTGAAATGAAAATGATTCTGTATTTAAATCACTTAATAGCTGTTTTGTTGCTCCTGAATCATTTATAACAATATCTTCAATGGAAACATTGTTCGTATCAATATCATGAGTGCCTGAACCGGCACCTGAAAGAGTGATTGTCCCTGTTCCCTTTGTCCAATTGGTTGAAGCATCAAAAATAAATTTTTCCTTCAGAATCCAGTCAGGATTTCCAGAATCATCAATTGTTCCAGAGTATGCTGCTTTAACTTCCAGACCTTTTATATTCGGATTTGAATTAACAGTACAATCACCAACCCCATTTCCATCAAATATGGCAAACCCTGCAGTTGTAGGAACTCCCCTGCCACCTGACAATCCAGAACCAAACGCCCATTGATTTCCGTCATTGAAATTTTGTATTGCAGATGCTATCCAATATCTTTCATTCGGGTCTGCAAAAAACCAGTTTATATTATTACCGGCATTATTATTGGTTCCATCAGTCGCATCAATATCATTTCCTCCAGACGCGTCACAATAAGCCACGGAAGTATAAGATACCGATTGATTTCCAGCAACATTTAAATACCATGCAGCAGTAGCATTCATTATAATCAAATCACCTGATTCTCCTGTAAGGGAAATATCGGATCCGACAGTCACAGTAATTCCATTCATGGAAGACGGACTTGTGATCTGGCCACCTGTTCCAATGGTAAAAGTCGTAATTGTTTCCAGGTCCTGGGAATTAAAATTTAAATTCCCATTTGTTAAATTAAATGAATCAGTTTTCAATTTGGAAACCAATCTTTTGACTGCGCCTGAATCATTGATTACAATGTCTTCCATTAAAATATTATTCGTATCAATATCATGCGTTCCAGAACCAGATCCGGTTAAATTAATGGTTCCTGTTCCTTTTTGATAAGTAACGCCCGAATCAATTATTAATTTTTCTTTAATAGACCAATCTGGATTACTTGCAGAAGAATCCAGCGTTCCTGTATATCCAGAATCAACATCCAATGATTTAATGAATGGATTCGTATTCACATTGCAATTTCCGACACCATTGGCATCAAAGAATGTGTCCTGTACGGATGTAGGAATTCCCCTGCCTCCAAATCCTCCAGATTTAAAAGCCCATTGATTTACATCATTCCAACTCTGCGCTCCAGATGCAACCCAATATCTTTCATTCGGATCAGTAAAAAACCAATTTATATTGTTCCCTGAATCCGTATTGGTTCCATCGGTTGCATCAATATCGTTTCCTCCAGATGCATCACAGTAGGCAACATCAACATAAGAAATAGACTGTGTTCCAGAAACATTCAGATTCCATGTGGCTGAAGCTACAAGATCTATAGGTGTGCCAACCTGCCCTGTGAGAGATAAATTACCGCCAACAGTTTGCGTGGTTCCATTCAAATTACCAGGATTGACAACCTGAGTTCCTGCTGCCATTGTGAAATTATTCAAAGTCTCAATATTTTGGCTGTTAAAATCAATAGTTCCTGCGCTTACAGTTAAAGAATTGAATTTAACAGGCTGCGTAAGCAGATAAGTTCCATTGGAATTATTTATTACAGTATCTTCAAGTGTTTGATTATTTGCATCTATGCCATATATTCCAGAACCAGTCCCAAGAAACGTTAATGTTCCAGTTCCTTTGATCCAATAATTAATGTCTAAACCACCAGTTAATTCTATATTCGGATTGTTTACAGAATTATTTACTCTGGATCCTCTATATATTGTATTAAAACGATATGTTCCACTTGAAAGAACCAAATAAGTAGCTGATGAATCCATATTAACTTGATAATGGGCAGGCGTAAGAGTTCCACCACCATAAACAAAGAAAGCTGTTGAAACAAAAGAACCATCCATCTGAGAAATTGTTGCGCCTGTATACATTCTTGGATAAGTAACTGTTATAGCTCCTGTATTACTTACTTTAACATCTGCACCAGACCTCATCATAAAATCAGCAGCATGGTTAAAATATCCGTCAACAATCATTGTTCCTTTGATACCGGTTCCCTTAGCACCGTATGCTGTAATTGTTACACCTGAATTTATTGTCAGATTATAAAGAGGGTTTACCAAATTATACACTGATCCTGTTGCTATTCCACCATTGGCAGTCATTACAACAGTTGAAGTTCCTGGATCTGTAACACAATAATATCCAACAAGATGAGTTCTTCTAAGAGCAAAATTACCTGATATAGTCCATATCGTAGAAGTTCCCATACTTAAAGTGCCATTAAAAAACTCAAAATTATTTACTGTTATTGATCTGTTATTCGTGGCATTATCTAAATGACCAGTATAGGCATCATCACCTCTAATAGATAGCACATTTACATCAACATCAATTACACAGTCACCTAACCCATTACCATCAAATTTAACAGGAGTCGTAGCATTAGGTAAAGATGGAGCAACAGCTCCACCTGAAAAAAGACTCCAATTATTTATATTATTCCAATTTGATAAACCGGCAGAAATCCAATACCTTGCATTATCAAAAGAAATATGGATATTGTTTCCACCATCGATACAATTATCGGAAGCGTCCACATAAACACCACCAGTTGCATCGCAGTATGCCACCGTTGCATTCCTAAAAAATGCTGTATTGCCGACATCCAAATCCCATCTGGCAGAAGCATTATAATCTGTAGCTCCTCCTACCCCATCTATATCACAATCATTACCAACAGTAATTGTTGATCCAGGCAATCCTGCAACGACACATCTGCTACCGGATTCCATATCAAAGTCACCAGGATTAGTAGTGAAATCAAAAGTATTCAGATCAAGCCATGACCCTGATTTACAGGTAAAGGACTGGCAAGAAATATTTGATGCCATGTTAAAGGTACTGTTATTATCAACAATAATATCTTCAAAAATAACCCCACCGGAATCCGTTATGGTTTGGCTTATCCCACCATCTATATTAATCGTTCCAGTTCCTGCTGTCCATGTTCCGATCTGATTCTCAAAATCACCATTGATTGTAAAAGTAGGATTATTGGAATTTACAATTGATTGCCCTACTCCACCAGAGATTACGAATTTCAAATAACCCATTTCCAGATTGACTGCGCCAAAAGTTACACTTTCAGCATTGCCAAGCGTAAACTGTATATCGGCATTATATGTGGCTGACGGTAAAGGATTGGATACAGTTCCCTGAATCTCTATCGAATTAGCAGTAACCGTTCCACTATTGGCTGTGAATATTGATCCACCACTCATTGTTATGTCACCAGATCCAATATCCAGAGTAGATCCAGTTCCAACATTTATGGCATTTCCATTAACAGTCATATTACCACTGGTTGAATTAATTGATCCACCATCTCCAATCGTCAATGTTGCACCGCTTATAACATAATTACCGGTAGTTGTGGTGACTGAAGCAGAATTACCTAAACTGAATGTTCCTGCAACAGTTACTGTTCCTGTTGTGGTTGTAAGAGTAGCTGAAGCTGCCAAACTCAATGTTCCATTACAGGTTACACTATATGTAGGCATATCCAAAGAATTATTTATTGTAAGATTATTAGAAACTATAAAACTATTTACTGCATCGATGTCATTTGAAATTGTGACGTTATAAAAAGTTTCGCCCGACTTAGGCGTGAATATCTTATTTGTTCCATTCATCAGTAGCGTAGATAAATTTTCATTCAAGGTTGTAAGGCCAGAAGAATTCCAAGAACCACTTACTGCCCATGTATTATCACCCATATCCAATTGATTACCGGACAATGCAACATCTGTAGCTATTGCAACAGCCAAATCATTTGTAGAATTCTCTAATGTCCCTGTATAGCCTGACTTCATTATCAGAGCTACAATTGTAGGAGCTATATCAATAGTGCAATTACCGGTTCCATTCCCATCAAATATTACCGCGCTTGCAGCAGTTGGAACACCAGCCCCACCTGCACCACCAGATGTTGTTGCCCAATTAGCTGCTGTATTCCATGACGCAGAGGTTCCTAACCAAAATCTGGGAGCAAAATTCCAGTTAATATTATTTCCAGAATCTGTGGAATTGGATGCCGGTATGATGCCTCCAGCAGAAGAATCGCAATAAGCAACATTAACATAATTTACAGTAGGAGTTCCGCTTACAGTCAGGGTCCACGTAGCCGTTCCTTGAATGTCAATAGGTGTTCCTACAGTACCAAGAAGGTTTAAATCTCCACCAACAGTAATTGCTGATCCATTAATATTTGTTTTATCCATTCCACCAGTTGTTTGAACATCGAAATCATTAAGTATATTGATTGTCTTGCCGTTCGGCCTGAACGTTCCATTCTGAACATCAAGAGAATTAAATCCAGCATCAGCATTCATTTGATAGGTTGCACCACCAGACGAATTAATAATCGTGTCTTCTAAAGTGTTACCAATACCAGCATCAATACCTATTATTCCGCTTCCCGATGAAATAAATGTTATTGTTCCTGTGCCTTTAGTCCAACCAGTATATAAATCAAGACCACCAAGAATTTCAAAGTTAGGATTATTTACAGAACAATTAATGTTTCTGGAATTTCTAAATATATTATTGAATCTATATGTTCCGCTTCCAGGAACCCAAGATTGAATAGATTCTAAATTAACGCCACTATAATCAGCAGCAACTATAGTACCGCCTCTTACGATTACTCTATCGCCTGTTGAAAATGAACCGTCCATTTGAGAAACATCACCATATAACTGCAATATTTGGCAGTGAAAACTTCCTGTCCCTGTAACTTGTATATCTGCATTTGAAAAATGATATACATAACCACCAGTACTAAAAGTTCCATTAATAAGAAATGTTCCGTCTAAACTTAAAAAAGCAGTCCCAACGGTCACACCGTTATTTATGGTAATATTCTTTAAATAATTGCCTCCTGGATGTCCTGAATCTGACGTTATCACACCGTTGGCAGTCATAACAACAGTAGAAGTTCCTGAATCTACAATACACTTACCTTCTGATGCAGTATAAAGAATAAAATTTCCAGCAAGAGTCCATGTTGTTCCTGTTCCCATACTGAGTGTGCTTCCGGTTCCAGCAAATACGAAAGAGCTTGTTGTAATATTTTTGTTGTTTGTTGCATTATCAAAATGTCCTGTATATGCCCCCCCATTATTTAAAATAGAATTAACATTTACATCAGCATCAATTACGCAGTCAACGGTACTTGTGGCATCAAAAATAACATCATCGGCTACACCAGGAACTGTTCCTAATGACCAGTTTGCACCAGTGTTCCAGCTTGTTGATCCTGACGAACTCCAGGTGTTATTTGGCATCTTTAATTCTCCTTAACTATTGATTACAATTACACGTATCAAACCGATGCATGGCAACAGTCACAGCCATTTTCCAGGCATGGTTGTCACCATGAGTATTAAATATCAATTTTATTCTCATTCCCTGCCCTATCTCATGGCGATCCGCAGATTGTACTCGTCTATCGCCATAACCTACAAATGATAATCTTGCTAAGAACATTGCCAGAGAGGTTTCAAACTTGAACATATTGTATTCACCATCTGCATTTTGAGCAAATGCAATATTTTCAAATTGTTTTGTTGTTGAATTCCAATCAGCGTTCCAAAATGAAGGAGGTCTTATCCCTGTATTCTGGTCAACCGGCATATAAACAAGCACTCTATCTTCATTATTTACAACAATATCACCATTACCTGCTGCAGCGATAATTAATGGAGTCTCGTAGCTCCCCATCCAGTAGTTCGTGTAGTTCGTATTGGAGCTTGGAGTTGTTGGCGTTACCGTAGGAACCAGCCTTCCAATTACAGAATCAAAATTAGCATCTTTCCAATTTATATAGCATTCATGTAGAAATGTCTGGTTTTCTATAATATTAAAATCAATGTATAAATTTTCAGTTGTAGGATCTGAATCACCATGATCATAAATCATTCTGGTCCCACCACCGATATTCGTAATATCATCTGTATCATCACCCTCACCAGCCCAAGTTGTTGTAGTATTAGGTGGGCGAGAAGTTTCGTGTGTCAATACTTTACCATCAGAATCTTTAGGATCATCATCTTTAAGATATGAGATCTGATCTGAATAAGATGTAAGATATATAGTATCGTTTCCAACCTGAAGTTTATCATCTGTTATTGCAGACAAAACAGGATCATTGGTTGACCATATTATTCTATCATTATCAGGAATTGTATATTCATCATTTGGGTCAAGAACTTTGCCACAATAAGTTCCCTGCACAGAATCAATATTTTTTACTTTACAAATTGAAAACATTTTTACCTCTATGAGCTTACCTGTACACCAGTTTCAAAAATAACATCTTTTGCGCTCCCACTCGATATCGACACGCTTAAAGTATCATTTGCATTAACTTCATGTCCAAGACCTGACTTACTGTTCGCTGTCGCTGCTGTTAATGTCAATGTGTCGAGCAAAGTAGCTCCATTTTTATAGACAGAAAATGTAGCGGTTGTTGCTGTAGAAACTGAAACACTTAATGTTTTTATAGTAGATGCTTCTGCAAACACATAAGGAGATGTATTTGAAGGAATTCCTGAAAATAACTGAAGCCATTGTACTGACGAAGCATTTCCATTATATCCGAATACAGCAATATATCTCGGCTGTCCACCGCCTGTGCTTATCTGAGTCCATGCAGTATCCATAGTATCGTATTTCAAATAAAACTTTCCAGGGCCAGATGCTGGAAATAACAGGGCCAGCGACCCCTTTGGAGCCGCTAACCCTGGTGAAACACTTGGATCTGATTCAACAGGGAAAATACCGTTAAGATCATCAAGACTTAAGCCGACATTTACCCTGAATGCATCATTAATTGTTGCCATATTTACCTATTAAACATCAATAACAGGAATGCGAACAAAACTATAATCAACGTTTTCTGATGCAGTAACAACCAACCGCATATTTCCAGAATCGATATCAACACTAATTGCCAGATCTGAAGGTTTTGTGTTTGCCTTCAGAACAGCATATACAGTGCTATCAACTCCAGTTGAATCATCATTCAGACCGAAAACTTCATATGCTCTACGATTAGCAGGAGTAGCATTGCTTTTTACCATCAAAAACCATTTAATGCAGGCATAATCAGCAACTGCAACTTCATCAACCGCATATCCAGTTGAAGGATCTACATCAGCACCTGTTCCGGTTACAAGAATTTCAATCTTTGACCAGTCAGTATCTCCTGCGCCATATTTGCGCCACACATCACCATTGGTCTGGCAATAAAGAGAACCCTGTGGTGCGGTGTATCCTACGGATGAAGGATTTGTTGACCCATCAACCACCACCACATCATTGTGAAGCTCTAACCCATCCTGTACTTTAAAATAATTAGACATTTGATCTCCCTTTTTGTTTATTTTCCTATTTCTTTAATAAAAATATTTTTAAAAAAGAAACGTCATAGGCATACCCCTTTTTAAATAGCCATTCTTCTATACTTAACAGTAATACTGTTAGACTCATAGTTGGTTATATTAAACGTAAATGTTGTGCCATCGCTTGTCAAGCCTGTATGAAATAACATGTTTCTCGTTCCGATAATTCCATACCTTGTGTAATCAGTGTCAGTTCCATATGCACGCGCTTCCATTGTATATGATTGTGACTTTGAAACTCCGTCTACCATATTAATTAACCATTTTGCAGTTGTAAAGTCAGCCAAAGCAAAAGTATCAATTGTCTGGGTTGCCATAGGAGTGATAACAACGCTTCCTGTGCTGTCACCAACACCCCATGTATCCCACGACTTCGGATCATTATCTTCTTTCTTAATCCAAAGAGTAGCATTATTTGAATCACAAGTTTTTTCAATGAAGATTGTACCGCGAGATGCTGGTGTTCCATTTCCATCATTAGGATTATTCCATCCATAATAAAAGATGATCTCATCTGCAATTGATAAAACCCTGTAATTTTCAAATGACTGCTCAACATGTGGCATTACACTTCAAGCCTTCTCAATCTTACAGTGATTGAATTTGATTCATTATTCTGTATTTTAAAGCTCATCGATGTTCCGTCACTGCTGAATGAAATCACATAGCTAATCGTATCTCCAACAATAAACTGGGCCGGTTGAGTCCAGGAAACAGATAAGCTGTTTTCACGTGCAATTACTTCAGATGCTTCTCTGGTTCCAGCGACAGAATCATAAACATCCATTATCCATTTTGCAGAATGATATTGAGAAAGAGTAATCGAATCAACCGTAACATTTGCAGAAGCACCAATTACTGTTGACGAAGTAATTCCCAATTTCAATGCACTGTATTCAAGCA